>Ga0214543_1003921_pt1 | contig 28543 bp, 19 predicted proteins | sample CNSS2metaG_FD_160094 | JGI IMG/M metagenome (GOLD analysis project Ga0214543, IMG submission 160094) | Root nodule microbial communities from cowpea collected in UCLA plant growth center, Los Angeles, California, USA - CNSS2 | ecosystem: Host-associated > Plants > Roots > Nodule | place: USA... | reverse complement strand
CGAGGAATATCACGTGCTTAACCCCTATCCCGAGCCACAACTCAAGGGATACGTTCCGAGCCACAACTCAAGGAACACCAGCAATCCCACCCTTAAAGCATCACTAGACGCACTGTAAATCACAAAATTCATAATCAAAACTCAAAGCTGCAGCAGTATAAATCGCTTGGCGGGGGACACGTGCCGCTAGGCGCTACCAGCTCCCAGACCGCCTGGCGGGGGTCGCGTACCGCCAGGCGCACATCGCCTTACTTTTCCTCTCGCCATCGCGGCCGCCGGGTGGAACTACTTCTGTCGCCAGGCGCACACCACCTCGAGACCTCACTGTTATCTCGCTATCGCCCGACGATTCACGTCCCACCGCCAGACGCCATGACAGTATACCACTTTATAGTGTTTCTGCTCGTGTCTTACGCAGTTTCTTACCTTATTTCCACCCGCTCAATCACCGGTATCATATAATTACAAGATTACTATCATTGGTGAGGTCCAATCCTCAACATCCTAACTTGGTAGTAACACCCATTCGATCATATCATTAAACCCCTCCCTTCTTAACTTATTAATACTCCTAGGTTCGTTCCACTTAAGTTATTGCCAAGTCCACTACGCTGTTTGAGTTCTCATTCCCAATAATTGGTTCATACTTTAAACCCCCTTGCACCTAACTATTTCAATATTCAGAATCACTAATACCCGACAAAGGAAAACTCCCTACTATTTCATATCACTACCTCCTTAGGCAATTCACTCCCCCCCCCTTTGAAACTCATACATGACTCCCTCATCAACCTTCCCAAACATCACGAAAATTTCCACTTATTGATTCCAGTCCAATAGAACAGAATCCATCCTCAGTGCACAACACCTCAGCCTGCAGTATCTCTGCCACTGCGCGGGCGCCTGGCGGCCAATCCACGTGCCGCCAGGCGGTGTTTGCCATCTGGGTATTTCCCAGATTCTTCCTGCACCTGATGCCCGACCATTTTTCTGCTTTATGAATACACATAAATCTAATCCTAGCACAATCATAACAATTCATTTTATACTTTCATTGATCACCAATTCCTATGTCCAATTCACAGTAACACATTCCAATTTGTGATTTCTGATAACATACATTCAACCCTAACTCATATTCACTGTTCCATTCATTTAAGCCTTCGATTAGGTGGATATACCTACTGTTGGTCAACATTACCCCTCCATAAGAATCACCACTGCCTTTTGCCCCGATCAGATTTCACCCAAAATTCCAGAAAACCCAAAAACGAGTCAAAATACCCCGCACCGCCTGGCGATTCAACCAGTCCCGCCAGGCGCCACATCAGCAAACCCAGAAAATAGCTAAGACGCTTTGCGTCGCCTGGCGGCTGGAAATGTGCCGCTAGGCGGTTCCTCTTCCAGGAACCCAAAACACACGAAATAGCATGAGCCGCCTGGTGGTGGTTCATCACCCGCCAGGCGGTTTCTGGAAAATTCCAGAAATGCAGAATTATAAAGGATTTAACAGTACACAAAAAACCAATATACCATATAGTTACACATTATTAACCATATGCATAAAAATTACGGAGTCTAGCTCCCCTAACCTGGATCCTTTAGCTTAAATTTGAACAATTGATGAAGCTCTCCCTTGATCACCCACCTTCCTTGCTTCCTCACTATTCTGCGACGCAACCCTTCCCTCAAGTCTCACAACATTCAAATTTTCGTGCTCTCTCTCTGGTATGCTTCCCAACTTGTCAAACCTTAGCCCTTAACCTAATTTTCCTTTTTAAAGTGTGCCTAAACTAAGTGTTTAATTACCCAAAACGAAAATGACATTGAATAAGACATATTGTGCCATTCAACTCCCCCCTTACGACTGCCTTTCCAACCCCCCTTTGGCTGCCCACTCCCCTAGGTTTCCTTTCCATCTTTTCATATTCAAGTCAAATCCAAAATGTCAAAAAAATATAAAATTAATGTAAGCTCTCCAAGGCTTGGACCCATAACCATGCAATCACCAAATCTATATCAAACCATTCCACCAATTCATATTTCTTACTAGAAATCACAATTCAATTATCATAATATACAAGAACATGTTTTCATAGATTTAAATAATAAAACCATAAAATCAAAAGTTAACATACATAGGACTCGAACCCAAGTCCTCTCGCACAATCAAAGTATTCTCAACCACATGAGCTAATACTTTTCCACGTCATACCAACCATAATTTAATGTTATAATTATTTCCCCTCCCGTATTTATTAATTACTGATTTATTTAATTAATTAAATTCTACGGGTCTTACACCTATCCTTTTAAAACCATATTCCTTATTAGTCACTCCAACCTTAGTCAATACTCTTCTTGAACGGCTTGACACCACAACTTTTTTTTTTAAAGATTCCCCCAAACTCGCAGTCATCCTGGTGATTATACTGAGTTTATACCATTATGTCTCCAACAACTCTTTCACTCTTGAGATTATGTTCCAACCTTGTAAAGGAAATAGTTCAAATTGGCTTCGAATTTAAACACTTTGATCACCGTGAAGGCACCACACACCCGAGTGAGTCTCCACTTGGTCCCAATTGTAGCGAAACCATCATCTTAACCTCAGCCCCTTCCTAAAGGCAACCATGATTCCTATACCATACTGGCGACATCAAGGAATACACAATTCCAAGAAAACCGGCTCTTAGTCCAAGCATCACTTCGTAATGTGCATCTCTGTATGAGATTTATTCGTGCTAACCACTTTAGCATCAACCATCGTAGACACCATGTCAACTACTTAAAACTTTTCTTTTCATTCCCTCCATCATTGTGCTTCGACATCAGTTGGGTTGTCCTTCCATATGACAATAACCTTTAAAGGTGTGCCATTCCTTCTAGTGCGTGAAACCTTCCACTTTATACCCAAGGTCGAATGACTTGCTCATGGGAACTACTTTTCCTTGAAACATCCCATTAATGAAGTTGAAAAGACCCCTCTCCACCTGCTGACTGTTAATTCTAGTATGAACCTCTTATCCATCTTAGCCTCTCACTAGAGGTTTGTCATCTCTTTGCACTTCATGGTCTCTTCTTTTCTTAGCTTGCTCGTTGCTAAGCAATCTCTCCACTTTCTACAGCCTAGAATTTGCCAATTGTCCCTCTTCCACTACTCCAAGAAGCACTAGGTGTGGCCATATGACCATATTCAATGACACTTCTCTTGACACTGTATGCATTTGCATGACTCTGAACTTCAACCTTGTCGGAATGTAGAATCAGCTTGATTTCTTCAAACGATGTGGCACTTGCATGCACTGATACCCCTTAGTATTCTTAACCTTTGGATTCAACTCCTTTTAGAAATCTTGTAGTATCCGTTCCGAGAGTCTATCTTTAAAGCTCCCTCTGACCAATCATTATGTTGGGAACTCTAGCATCTTCTCCAGTTTATTAATCCAAGACTTAGCTTTCCTTGTTCAATTATATACATCATACATCAACTTCCTATCTTTGAGGTAAGACATTGTCTCAAAGCCCCCATCTAACACTTGTAAAGGTGAGCAGACCAAGTTGACATTGAATTTGGATTCCTTTATCTTCGTAGACACTAGACACAAAGCACAGAGGCGCGACAGGACAAACTAGATCATACAAAGCAACAATCTATCACTTACAGACAACGAACCCCTTTTTGTCTGTCACCCTCCTTTCCCCAAACCATTAGAATTAAGAAAGAAAAACAACCTTTAATCTAGTCATGAGTGTGCACCCTCATTACTCTATCAAGGCATTTTCTGTTCTTACAACTTTTGGTTTCACTGACAAACCAGACTAGACTTGACAACTTACGCCTGCGAGGCATGACAAACGCCTACGAGGGAACGCCTGCGAGGGAACCCAATTCAGGATGCATTCTCGCCCAGCTCGTCGCCTAGGCTGGAGGATCTCGCTCAAGCGAGAAGGACTCTCGCTCAGGCGAGCTCCCTCCGCCTAGGCGAGAGCTCGACACACATACCATAACGACCTCTGCACATTCTCGCTTAGGCGAGACTCCCTTGGCTTGAGCGAGACACTCGCTCGCTCAAAACTGAGCTGGTCGCCTGAGCGACCCCTGGCGTAAAAAGTTTGGGCGAGCCTCTGCTCATCCCGCCTGGACGAGACAGGCTCGCCTAGGCGAGATTATCAGGTCTCACCACTGTTTTCTTGCGACAACCATTCATACCAAGCCAAGAATAACACACTAAAGCATTTCACGCATCCAGGACATCATATCAACCACAGAATCGTAGTACAACAGCCAAACAGTGAAAAGGACGAATACAAGATGAGGTTTTAGCTTCCCTTACCTGGAATGAGCTAGTGCAAGGCCTCGACACCAACAGCGGAGCACCACAGCTCAAGGAACAAACTTAGAAGCTGGAAAAAATAGCATAATGGAACCAAACAAGGGCATTGAGATGAGCCTCAGAGTAAACACGAAAATAAGACCAGAAGAGATCTAGTATGAGCTAAGGAGCAACTTACGTGGGGTCGAAAGAGCTTGAGCAACCTTGGCGAAGGCTAAGGATCAAACCCTAGCAGAGCTTCCGTTGAGAACGAAGGGGTTTGAGGACAAATGTTTTTTGAAAGTGAGATGGGAGTGAGAGTGTTAGGCTGGTTTAGGGTCTTTGGCTTCTCATGGGCCAGCCCTTAGGCCCAATTAGATTTGAGGCAACCCTTAAACATAAGGGCAGAAATATTGGGTCTTACAAAATTACGTAAATGAAAAGAAAAAAGACATGGAAAAAAAGTAAGTAAGCATAATTATATAAAATAATAAATTTCTTTACAAAAAAAATACAAAATTGTGGAGCTACAAAATTATGAAAACCTAAAATAATAATTTATGATTTGTCCGTATTTATTATTGAAAGAAAAATCATTTATATATATATATATATATATATATATATATATAAGCATATATTTTAACCGTCATCATTATTGTGGTTTTAATTTTCATAATCTTTTATTTAATTTTTAATAGTCTTGTATGATATGTTTTAAAGTTTGGTAGAGGCATCGTGTGGTTGTTTTGGATTTTGGATTTTAGAATTTTGAATATTTATTTCGTGGTTGGATTAGTGTTTGGTGCATGAGCAAAGGAAGCATGACATCGGGTGTACTGTACCAATATACTTATATAGAGGTAGCATTTGGACATTATTTGTCATGGATTTAATTTAAAGATGTATGATTTTCAAATTGTCACTAAATTACATTTATTTTGAACTGTAATTTTGAATTTCTATCACTTTTTATCTATGAATATTCTTCCCATATTTTTGACCTATGTGAACAATAATTTATAAAAATAAAGAAGAAGCGAAAAATATCTGAAAAAAAGAACAAATGGCAACGAAAGGAGGAAGAAGTGTGTATAACAAAAATTGAAACGGGCAAGAGTTTTATAGAAAATAATAAATATTGTCATTAACAAATCATTTAACAATTATATTATTAAAGGTAAAATAGAAAAAATAAATATAGGTGTATATTATTATTTACTATTAATATTATTAGCTATTTTATTGTTAAGATTTAGAATACCATTATATTATTATTAATCCCATTTTCTTCAGCCAAACAATCAATCTAACCTAAATGACAAAATGCTCAAACAATTTTCAATAAAGGAAAATCTAGAGAGAAAGAAACAAAGTTAGAAGGGATAACATGATTTTGAAAAGAACACATTTAGTATTTTCAAGGCCTTCGACGGCCAAAACACCCATAAAAGATTTTTGAAGAATCAATGTTCGAAGAATGATAAAAGAGAAGAATCGATTCTTGAGAAATTATAAAAAAGGAGAATAATCATGACAGAGTAAAATAGATTTTCGATGAGCTAGTTAGAATCGATTTTAAAAAACGTAACACTACAAAAATCGTTTGTATGGAAAACAATCGAGGGTAACCGGGACACATGACATATTACGTAGCTTTTACCTTTCTCTTTAAAATTGAGAAGCATCCATTTCTCACTTTCTTTTTTTTTTTCGTTTTTTTATTTTCGCGCTCATATATTATAACTCTTTTATCATTAAATCAAACACAAATGTTATATTCATCTTTTCAAAATGATATTAAATCTAAAACTTATAATTTAAAAAAAAAATCATGCATCTTTTATGCTACATCCATCTTGTGTGTCACATATTTAATTCAACTTATCACACAAATATTTTAAAATGTTATAATTATTTATATATATATATATATATATATATATATATATATATATATATATATATATATATATATATAAAACTTTACACCATAACACATTTAAATTTAACTACCCACAGATTAACTGCATTTGTGCAAGAAGTATGAGTTTAGTCTTTCCTAAAAACTAGCATTGATTTCAACATGATGTAGTTTCTTCTATTGGAAGAATAATTTTTATTTTTAAAACAGTAATTTGGATATTAATTTCTATTTTTTTGAAAAACTAAAAATGAATTACATCAAATTGAAGGTTATACATTTACAAACGACAAACTAAAAAAGAAAGCAAGTCCCATGAAATCAATAATCTACACAAATTCTGTTGAGATCATCATCAATGAACATAAAAAACTACTACATGATTTAAAAATCTCAAAAGGAATCTATGTACTATTTTAACAAAAATATCTTCCTCAACATCAAATGAGGGATATAACTTCTGTTCTGACAAAAGGAAAAAGAAAATATTAATATTTATTTAACTTCAATTTTAGAGAAGAACACGTGGCATCTTGCAATCGAACCCCTTCAAATTTCTGTCTTTTTCCGTTCCACTCTTCAAAACCCAAGAGTGAGAGAGAGAAAGATAGAGAGAGAAAGAGAGAGACTGAACTACTACACTATGGAGTAGAGAGAGAAAACAAAAACCTCATCACCAGAGAGAGAAAGAGGGAGAAAAGAGTCCGTTAATTTCAGTTTAAAAGAGAGAGAACAAAAAAATGGTGACAGAGGAACAAATATCGGAAGCGGTGTCGTCGTTGCTGCGCGAATCGAACCCTAGCCAGCGGAGCTTCACGACGCTGAACCAGGTGGTGGAGGAGCTGCAGGCCAAGCTCGGTCACGACCTCTCTCACAAGCTCGATTTCATCACTGCGCAGATCAACCTCCTTTTCGGATCCCAACCACAACCACCACAACCTCCGCCGCAAAATGCGCAGTTGCAGATACAGCAGCAGAAAGACCGTTTCGCCCCTCCACCAAACCCTAATTTCCACTCTGTTCCTGTCAGTTCCGGCTTCCAGGCTACCAAATTCCCTTCTTCTAACGCTGTCGTCGCCACTCCTGCTGATATTTCGCGCGTTGAAGCTCCTGCTCCTGCTCCTGCCCCTGCTCCTGCTCCTGCTAGCGATGCTCCGAAGGAAAGGTTAGGTTTCACTGAGAAGAAATTGTTTGCTTTGTTTGAAAATGTCTGGAAGAGTGAGAGCTCATAAGTGAAGGGAAATTAGGGTTAGGGGAAAAGGAATTGGAACAATTAGCGCCACTTGAACTGTGAACAGCGGGTTTTTGCTTGTAATATATAATACACCATTAGCGTATTATAGTTTAGATGACAACTCGGGAGTGATATTCTTTTTTTTTTTTTTTTTTTTTTTTCATTTTTTTATACTTGCAAAAAATAGAAGGAAAAAAAGAAAATGACAAAAAATTATTTATACTTAAACTAATTTGTAAAGGACCTTTCATCTTAGTTAATTTGTATTTCATGCATGACTTAATTTTAGCCGTCATTGTATTTTTCTAATATTTTTTATAAATATATATGTAAAATATGTATACCGATTAGTTTTATCGATGTTCCAATGAATGAATTGAGAAGGAAAGATTTGTTATTTTTGGAAGAAAAAGGCTTTGAGGTCTCCTAACTTTAACCTAAACAAGCACTTTACATATTTTTTTGTATAATGTATCGGTTCTCTACAAGATTGTTTTCATACTCTTTCCTTGATTAGTGAAACAGATTCTCTCAACCATCCACATCTATTTTTTCATTTATATGGCATGTTTAATCTTTATAACTAGCTTTCTCTTTTGATCTATTTCCTTTTGCCTATCTACTACTTAAATTTCAGTATTTTTAAATATATCGTAATAGTTAAATAATTTTAATTTTTAATTTAAGTTGTTGATTGTAAGTCTAAAATATAATTTATATATTTAAACAGAGGAACAAATACTAGTTGTTTAATTGTTGAAAACAGAGAATTTGACTTGTGAAAATATTTTTGTATGTTTGTTTTACTTTCACTTATACGTAGTGGAAGGTTCACTTGTTAGTAAAAATAGTATTGTTGTTGTTTTTGACTGTTTTTGGCTTGAAAAAGTGAAAATAAAGTGACATTTCTATCTGTTTGTAAAAAATAAAATTGAAAACAGGGAAACCATACTTGCCTTTGGCAGAGGATTAAGCTTTAGCTAGAGATGCTGTGTCAGCAACATAGTTGTTACTCAAGATCGCTGTATGGATAGTAAGGGGCAATGAGTTTGCATGTGCTTGAATTCAAACCTTTCTGTTTTGTACTTTCAAACTGAATATTATATATGACATTTACTTTTTTGTTGTGATTTGTTTGGTAATCATAATTAGTTTCTTGTGTCTTGTAGTACTCAAACAAAGGTGAAGAGAAGAGGTGGCCCTGGAGGTCTCACCAAACTTTGTGGTGTATCGCCTGAACTTCAGGTCATTGTTGGCCAGCCAGCACTGTCGAGGACCGAGGTTAATAGCAATATATTTTTTGAAATTTGTTTTTGCTTTTTGCATTATGATATGCTCCAGCACTATTTCAAAAATGTAAAATGCATGTGGTTTAGATTGTGAAGCAACTGTGGGCTTACATAAGGAAAAACAATCTTCAAGATCCCAGCAACAAAAGGAAAATAATTTGCAATGAAGAGCTGCGTGTGGTGTTTGAGACCGATTGTACTGATATGTTCAAGATGAACAAGTTGCTAGCTAAACACATTATCCCCCTTGAACCAACCAGTAGGTGTATCTTGGCGATGGTTGTTTTTTTGAATTGTGGTTTAATGTGTTGTTTAAATTCTTCATGTTTGTGGACTTTCAGAAAAGCCTGTTCCAAAGAAGCAGAAGGTAGATGTGGACTCAGGAAAAAGAACTGCTGAACCTACTCCCTCTGTAATAATATCTGATGCACTGGGTAACTTTTTTGGGATTACTGAAAGGGAGATGCTACAGTCTGAGGTTCTGAGACGTATCTGGGAGTACATAAAAGTCAACCGGCTAGAGGTAAACAATGGAGAGATAAAATATGGACCAACTTCGTGCATTGACATTGATGCGTTAAAGTTTAATATGATGATGATGCTGATAATTGCTGATAAGATAATTGATAGGTTTTTTGCTAACTACCACTGAATTTTGAAACAATTACTAGTATTTTGAGACATCATACATTGTGAGTATTTTCTGTTTTACTAAGCATGATTGAATCTAGTATCGAACCTTGAAATTTCAGTCTTTGTATTTGTATAATTTGTTTCTAGTGCTCAAATGTTGGGTGCATTAGTAAGTTTCTGTGCTTTTATTAAGATTGAGCAAAAGCAAGTAGGTCCTCCAGTTTGTAATGGGCAATTGAAGGTAAATATGGTTATTTTAGGAAGGATATAAAAATAGTTTGCTTTTCACACAATTACTTTGAAAAAAACAGTTAAATGATCTGATATTCTGAATAACAAATTATGTGTTATTAACTTTGTTGGGACATAACTTGTTGACTATGTGACGCGAATAACAAATTATGATCTGATATTCCTAGGATCCTATGAATCCTATGGCAATACTGTGTGATGCGAAGCTTCAGGAGATTTTTGGCTGTGAAAGCATTTCAGCATTGGGAATACCTGAAGTTCTGGGCCGTCATCATATTTTTAGGAGTTCATGATGCTGACAGCATTCTATGGTTAGTAGAACTGATTCGCACAGCAGTTTTGTTTTCCAAAACCGTCATATCACTTCTTTTTTTTCCTAACCTCTTTGAATTTTGACTAGACCTCCTTTATGTGAAGCTTCTGTGATATTTGACTGCTTAGTCACTTTTATTCTATGATGTCTCAACATGCTATCTACTTTGCGAGTTGTTGAATCTCCATATCTTTTATGATTGGTTTTTATTCTAGGATACCGTCTCATGGTATCGAACTGGTTCATACTTGTATTTAGCATAGTATAAGTTGATATCATTTTTTTAGTACTTGTGCATGCAATGCAAATTTCACAAAACAATGATTTATCCTAGTAGACAGGGTTTGAAAGTTTTGTTTTCAGTTTGATGGTAACTTTTTGCTTTTCCAAATGATATTTATGCATAGAACTTAATAAAAATCTGCTTTTGGCTGCAGTGACAGATTGCAGGGTGTTAATTCCAGTATAGTTGGAGCTGATCTTGACCTGATGTTGATATGGTTCTGTAATTTGACTGATCAGATTTGTGTTGTTAGTTGATGTTGATAAGTTATTAGCAGAATGAAAATGTAATAGAGACAAGTATTAGTTTGGGAGTGATGTGTTTGTAGGTGTTGCAGTTGTTGTTTGTCTAACTTGGCATTTAGGATAGAATGACCAGTGGGTGGGTATTCTGACACCTGTAAAATTCTCTGACAATAGGAAAGAAAATTATGTACAAGGTATCTTCCTTCAAACACTACTCATGTCATTTATGTGTAGCTAATGAAATGCAGCCTGCCAGATGATGATGTACATACCTATGTTTTTGGAGAAAACTTAGATAACGTTTGTGCTTATGATATCATATCTCAAAGGATATCTCAAAGGAGAGAGCTTAAAATAAGGATAGCCAAGTGCTTTAAAAAGTAAAGTAACATTGCATCTTTACGCTTACCTCATCTAAGTATAGATTTCTAATTATCGGGAAGGGCCCTAAATTGATCGAGTTTGATTTTAAGATCAAACAGATATTTTTTGAAGGATTAAGTATATTTTTAGTTCTTGAACTTTGAAAATTGAAATTCGTCTCTATTTAAAATTTTGATATATTTTGGTCCATAAATTTTGAAAATAAATAAATATAATTTTTTTAATTTAATTATGTTTTTTTTTACATGTCCAAAGTATTTTATGTTAGTATTGAAATTATTTATATCGCTTGACACATTTTCAATTTAATATCAAAGTATTTTATGTTAGTATTAAAATTATTTATATCGCTTAACACATTTTTAATTTAATATCTAATTAATTATCGAAATAAAAATAACTAGACCGAAGAGTCTTCGGTCTCTCATGGTCAATTTAGGGTTCACATAAATTCTAGCCTGATAGATCTAGTTTTGTTAGGTGATGTAAATTGTAATAGTTTGTATCCTTATGTTAGAACAATTTTTTCATATCCTAAGCGGGGTGGGTGCCTTCACTTTCTCCTCCTTTCCTTCTATAACATTGACAATCATGAGAGTTTATAGTCTTGTAGGTAAAGTCTCTACTCCTTATAGATAAGTGTCTTTCATCTCCTGCAAAATACATCTCCATTCACTTTCCTTTGTGCTCCTATTTTTCCTACTGTATCCTAGATAGATTCTATGATTTTACGAACTTGCAATTTCTTTGTTTTTTGACATTACCGAAAATTTCATACTATATCTTGAGGTTTTGTGAGTGTCTCCACTTTTTCCATCATTCCTTTGGTAACCTCAGTCAACATGAGAACTTGTGACCTTGTAGGTTAAGTGTTTTCACTCACTGCAGATAAGTGTTTCTCATCTCCTTCAAAACACACCTTTACTCTCATTTTTTCTCCTATTTTTCCTGTTATATCCCGAGTTCTTTGTTCTTTGTTCTTACTAGTTTACTTACTAGTTTTTTAATTTTATATTATGGAGAAGTTCTTGTTATATCATGAAGGTTTACGTGTACATTCACTTTCTCCATTTTTTCTCTTAGTGATCTTGTAGGTTAAGTCTTCACTTTATATAAATAGTTGTTTTTCCTCTTCTAAAAAAGACTTTTACTCCTCTTCTCTTATTTTTCATATTTTATTTTGGTTTATTCAATTTTACGAACTTAGTTTGGTAATTGTATACTTTTGGATATTGCTGATAAATTTTTATTATATCTTAAAAACTTATGCAACATATTATAAATAAGTTATAAGAACAAATAATCTTATTATTTTAATGTTATGATGTTTTTGATATATACATTCTAACATCAGTTTATTCTGTTTATTTGTATTGTTTCATTAGTGAAAGCATATGCACTTACAGTGCAAATTTGTCTATTTTTAAATTATAATAAAAAAGTGTAATTACAAATAATTATTGCAATAAATATTAAAGTAAAATATTACATTTATATCAAAGTTATAAAAAAAATATACGTAAACTGGTTGTATTTTATTAATTTTATAAAAAAAATTAATTTTTCATTACATTAATAATGTTATAAGTAACTTATTAGAACACTAAAATTAGTTATCTTTACAAGAATACAAATGATAATATATATATATAAACATCTAAAACACAATCTTTGTTAACTAAGGTTATAAAAGTACAAAAGACAAAAAAGAGAAGTGAGTAATGTTTATGATAGATGCTAGGTGGAACCAAAAGTATAAAACTAAGATCTCTCATTCCAATTTGAATCCGAAACCATGTGAGCTATCACATTTACAAATTCATAAACGAGTGAAACACATCCTTAACCAAGTAATATCATTTTTTCAAATTCAAGATGGTTTCAACTCTGAATTCCAATCTGATTTCATATTTTACCTTCATTGTTATTGTATCATAATCCAATTCCAAGTTCAATTCCAAAATCACATTACTTCAAGACTACAATTTTAACCTCACATTTATCAACTTTATCTTGTCAAACTAATCTACTCTCATCATAACACTAATAAATCATCGATCTCAATACATCTTATATATAAGAAGCAACCATAACATATTTGGACACATTCACTAATTCTATTCGATTAACATTTTTAAAACTCAATTTTTCTCACCAACATACATAATAAAACCCTCAATTAACAAAAGTCCCAATTTGTTAGACGAAAACTTCCAATTACAGCCAGAATTAACATGCAATATTATAATTAAATCGGAACATCACACTAATACAAAAAGTTATTAGCTTCCTTTACTTTCAAAGGATCGCTCGAAAACTCTACGAACCCTGAAACGTCTTTGAGCTCGCAAAAACTCTACCTCAACCTAAAGACAGTGAAAAGAAACAATCAGACCGAATCAAACAAACCATTGATTAGCAAGGAGAGAAATCAAAGACACCAAAAACACATGCAACCCAAGAAGAATCACATGCAGGATCCAAAACAAAGTGGGTATCTTTTAAGGCAGAAAATTCGACTTACCCGAAAGAGAATTTTATTCGGTCAGATTCGAAGAGGACTTCGCGACGATCACAACCCTGACCTCTGATCATGAAGATGATGTAATTTGAGTGAGCAAGAGAAGAAAGAAGATAAAGATAGGGAGAAATGATCCCTTTTCAGGAGAAAACTTCTGGACTTTTATTTTAATTAACAGTGACAATGTTTGAGTTCTTTTAAAAAAAACAAATTTATATTTTATTTGTAAGAAGTTTTATATATATATATAGAAATGATCCCTTTAGAAAACTTTTGGACTTTTATTTTAATTAACAGTGAAAATGTTTGAGTTCTTTTAAAAACATACACAGAGACACACACACACAAACACACACATAGAGAGAGAGACACACACACGGTGGCGAATCTCAGTATTGACAGAGGACGCCATGGTCCTCCCATATTTTTTTTTATATTTATATAATTTAATATATAATTTTAAGTACATATTTCAAAATTTTATATTTTTAATATATTTGATATTCTAATAATTATATATATATATATATATATATATATATATATATATATACACACGAGGAAAAGTCTTTTTTTTTCTACATTTAATTTTTAATTTTACCTTTTAAATAAAAATAGTTAATTTATTAATATTATGTGATTATTTGTTTAATTTAACCATTTTTTTTATTTGATTATTTTTTTAAACTTAACCATTATAAATGAAAATTAATTATAGTAAAATAAAAATTATTTTTATTTAATTTTATAATATAATAATAATAATTATTATAATTTAATTATTTTTTATTATCAAAAATAGTAAATACAATATTTTACTAATTTATATAAAACATTTAAAATTATTCTTTTCGTTCCTATTTTCATTCAAAAGTATCAAATAGTCTTAATTTGATATCGATTTTTGAAAAGATAATGCAATTTTGTCTTTTTTTTGTTAAATTTCTTAAATCAGTAAAAGAGTAATTTAACCAAAATTTTGACAATCCTGAAATATACACCAATGAGATCTGAATCCATCGCGGAACTTGAACACAAATTTTAGGGGGGCCAAATTATATTTGTTATATATAAATTATTTTTTCTAATTAAAAAATTTCAGTTTTTTAGATATTTTTTTTATTCAAAACAAACACTCATGACAATAGAATCCAAACAATATGACAATAAATATATATATGAAAGAGTAACATAAAGTTTATCATCAACAATAATATATTAAGAAAGAGTTACCTTATATGTATTACCAAATTTGAAGACGTTTTCCCGGATCACGTTCTAAAGCATTTTCAAATTCTTTATATGTAACTTTAGGAACCTTAGAGAGTTGTTTTTCGTTTTCTTCAATTTTTGGATTCTCATAAAGTTTCTCAATTTTAGATGACGTAGATGCATTTTTTTCATCTTCATCACAAGTCTTCCTCTTGAAAAAAAAAGAATCAATTCTTTTACTCTTTGCCATAATTTTTTTAATATAAATTTGTCACCTCTCACCTATTTATAAAAAGATAAAATTATGAATACCCCATTAAATCTTAAAAGCAAGACTTAATATTTTAAGAAAACTAATAACTGATTAGCTTCCCTTACCTTATAGTAGAGTACTAATCTTGCTCTCCCTTACACAACTTCAAAACCTAAAATAACTTTAGCTACATAAATAAGAGGTTGATAAACAATTAGAGCATGATTTTATGAGGTTTAAGAGATTGAGATATGCCTAGAGCGTAGAAAAGTCTCATATAAGAATAAAATATATTGTTTCGAAAAAAAAAAGGATAAAAATGAACTTATTCAAAAGAAGAAATTGTTCGGCCCAAAATATTCTTTAACTCCTCAATCTTGTCGTAGTACAATTTGATTTTGAAAATAATAAAAAATTGATGGTAAAAATTGAGATGGAAATAAGAGAAGAAAAAGAGATGGAGACATAAAAAAGATAGAAGCCAAATGAAAAAGTATAAAAAAATATAATAGAGAGAAAAAACATAATTGTTAAATTTAAAAAAAAACTTTTTCAAACTAAATTAATATAAATAAAGTAATAATATATAAATATATTTTTTCAAAATATATAAAAAATAAAATAAAATAAAAATCATTGAAATTAATATAAATATAGTAAAAATATATAAATATTATTTTTTAAATATATAAAAAATAAAGTAAAAAAAAATCAACGGGGGAGCTATGGCTCCCTTCTGTCATGTCTATGTTCCGCCAGTGCCATCAACATAAGACAATAAGACATTGACATCACTTTCAACTAAAAACCTTAAGACAATGAATTTATGGGTCTTCATCCTTATATAGTGTTCTATTCTCTCATTTATAGCCAATGTGGGACTTAGACTCACACTTGAATTCCTAACAATCTTCTCCTTAAGGGCGAGTCCCTTCAACCACATTGGTATGCTCCCCCTTCATCGGAAGCATTCCCAATCACGAGTATCCCTTCTCGTACCGCCGTTCATCTTTAACGGGACACACTTACCTCGAACCCTTGTCAGGAAGACTTTCTATACAGAGACTTTCACTTTTCTAAGCCGGTTTTAACCATCAACTCTGATACCACTTGTTTGGTCTATAGGTCGATGATCTTTATTAACGATGATAAATAGTTCTACTCTCTCATTTCTAACTAATGTGGAATTCCTCACAATATATATTTAAAACACAATCTTTATTAATTAAGGTTATAAAAGTATATAAGACAAAATCGAAAAGAAAAGTGAGCATTGTTTACGATGGATGCTAGGTGGAACCAAAATTTTGGATTTTTATTTATTTTTTATATCTGAATTGCTGTCATTTGACTTTTCCTTTCAAATTTGTGAACATGTTTACTTTATGTCTATATTTTAATAGTAACAAGAAGTAAAACAACCCTATACCGAATTCTTTGAATGTCACCATTCTTTAGTCGATTCATAGTTGTCATGATGTATATGAGGTGAATTCAATAAAGTCTTGAACTTAGGAATAATCTATCAATTGAATAAGAATTTTAAATCAAGATTTTTATACAAGAACCAGCATAAATTTTAATGAAAGATGTAGAAATACAAAAAAAAAAATGTTTAATTAAAAAGTACACAATGAAAATGTTTGAATAAGAACACATTATATTTAGTATCCTAAAGACAAGTATAAAAACAATTCATTACTTGAAGTAACTTTTCAATATAAGGATATAAGCTAGGATCATCTAAGATACTCAAATTCTCATCAAATTCATTAATTTTATTTAACTCAAGTATGAGGAATAGGTCTTTATTAGCGAGGAAATGAAAAGATTTAAAAGGAAAAACAACTAAAGAGGAATTAAAGAAAAAACAAATGAATGAAAGTATAAATTACTTAGCTTAATTCTACAAACATGGAGGTGAGGTAAAAGTTAAAAGGAAATTGCAACTCGTAATTATACATTTCAAGAACATTCTTTCACATTTTCTAAGGAGTTTTCGAGAGATCTCATATTATTAACTTATAATATATATTGATGAAAATATTATTTTACTAAGTTGTATTTTAAAAATTAAGTTAAATTTAAAATTTAATTTTTGAAAATAGTATTAAAGTCATTCAAAATCTATTTTAATAAAATTAGCAGATCTATCGTACTACCAACAATATAAAGTTCTTATATTTTTACATTTAACTTCCTTAATTTATTAATTCTTTTTTAATTTTTTTTATATATCTTCTCTTAAGTTCATTTACTTGCTTTTCACTCTAACTCCATTTTTTTCTTTAAATATTTTATAATGCTTTTCAATATAAAATTATTCACATTATTTTATTTTTTCAAATATGAATAACAAAATGAGATACTCTTAACTTCTTGAATCTAGTTAATTTAATTATAAATAATATAATAATATCACACACTCTTTCATACAAAATGACTACTTAAGTTCCTAATACACTTTTTAGTATTTTTGTACTATTTTATAATTTATCACTCCATCTTACGTATATTTTACTTTGAAATTTAAAACTCTTTCATAATACTGTTTTCAAGAGTTGTCTCGAAAGATTAAAGGAAATAAATATATTTAAATTGTCATCTTAACTCTTAAGCAATATGTTACTTTCATTATCACAAAAACATCCATATACAGTAAAATAAAATAGATAACATTTGATTTAAAATAATAAACGAATTTAATTTTTTTACTAAACACCAGTTCTTATAAATTAATTAAAATTTTTCGAGGCTATTAGATATACCAAAATACATATTTATTACTTAAGCATCCATATACAAGAAGATAAAATAGATACACCTTTAATTTAAAATAATAAACGAATTGAATTTGTCTGCTAAAGAACAGTACCTATAAACTAAACAAACTTTACTCTCATTCATTTATTATACGTGCTTTCACACCTTTATTCTTTATTTCTATTAATGTTTCTCTACGAACTTAGTTGAAGTCACGAAGTGACATTTAAGAATTCCCAGAATATAGGTTAGAAATTCACAGTTACAAATAATAACTATTTAACAAGCAGAGAATAATTGTATTTGCAATTGGTTGATTTAATTATATAGGTGATTAGTTATTGGCTATTTAATCTCCTATGTATCATAAATTAATATATTACTACATTAAGCATATATTACTTACACTATAAAAAAATAAAATTATTAATAGGCTCTGACATTTTACTTTTAATATTTTTTTAACATGTTAATCAATTATCTCTTATTTATTTATGTTAATAACAAAAATCAAATAAAAATATTAAAAATATACATTAGAACGGAATTTTTAAAAATAATACAAGAAAAATGACAATAATGAAAAATAAAAAACAAAAGCAATTATAGATAATACTACACAATATCAACTTTTTAAATTAATGAATTTTTGTGACGTTTGATTGTTTGTGAGGTCCACACGCATTTACGTGGGTAGCTGTAAAACTCTTCTCTTAGGCTATAAACAATAAATACATATAGAGTGATAGACAGCGTAGAAATACCATTACTTTTCAACCACTTTTCACCAAATCTCATCATACTTTTTTCTTTTCATCTCTCTTCTATTATTAGATTCTTAACCTTATCATCCATGTTAGAATGATCAAGTGGTGGGGTTGAAAACTACAGTGAAAAATATGACTAATAAGATATTGAAATGTGTTTACATAAGAACTCGATTCTCTGACTGATAATTTGGAGTAGAAATAAGGTTAATTGATGGGATAAAAAAAAGAATAGAAGAAATTGTTGAATTAATTTTTTTCACCCAAATTATAAATAACATTACACGTGAAGCATAAATTAGGTGAAATTTTTTTCTAATTTTTTATTTATTTTAACTCTATTTCTTTTGTCTCTGCTGAAAGAAACAAGATAAGTGTCACTCACGACCATGCTTTCCATGATCTTTTTTCTTTTTCTATAAATAGGGTTTCAAACAAGTTGTTTCTCACATGTTACTTTCCTCTTAGATTTCACTGTGTCTTGTTGAATTCTACTTTTGGCCACAATGGCTTGTTCACCTTCTCTACACATAGCAATCCTCCCATGGTTTGCAAAGGAACACATCACACCATTTCTGCAACTCTCCAATAGCCTTGCAGAAAGAGGACACAAAATCTCTTTCTTCATCCCAAAGCACACACATGCATCCTTCCAACACTTCAATCACCACCCTAATCTCATCTCCTTTATCCCAATCTGTGTCCCTCAGAATCATCATCATCATGGCCTTCCCCATGTTGCTGAAGTTCCTTCTTGCACTGTCTCATTTTTTATGACTCCAATGCTCCTATGTGAGAAGGACATTGAAGTCCACCTGCTTGAGTTAAAGCCAAACGTTGTGTTCTTTGATCATGCATATTGGGTGCCAAAACCACGCTTAACTCAATGCTTAAAAATCAAGTCTTTAGTTTATCACGTTATAAGCTCTTCCTCATTGACTTTTGAATCATCATATTCACACCCTTTATCTAAAGGGCACTGCTGCAACATTGATGAACATCATCAACTGTTGCATGAACCAAAACTCCTTGCTGGATCAGGAAAACTTGATCATGGTAAAGCCATTGTTCACACTGAACGTTGTACTAACAGTATTCTAACTCAGTCTTATGCAACAGGACTCAAAGGTAGTACAGTGATTGAAGGAGCTTATGTTGATTATTATCATAGGAGGCATGTGTTGCTTGAAGGGCATGTTACTGTACCGAAAGAAGCAACTTGCCTTGTTGATGAAAATTGGGCTAAATGGCTTGGAAGTTTTGAAGCTGGCAGTGTGGTTTATTGTTCCTTTGGTAGTGAGTGCACATTGGAACCATGTCAGTTTCAGGAAGTGGTGTTGGGGCTTGAGCTATCAGGTATGCCTTTTGTTGCAGCTCTTAAACACCCTAAGGGTTTTGAGTGTGTGGAATCAGCACTTCCAAAAGGGTTTAAAGAGAGAGTTCAAGGAAGAGGGGTTGTGAGTGGTGCATATTTTCCTCACAGGTTCATTTTGGAGCACCCTTCTGTGGGGTGCTTTGTTACCCTTTGCGGACATTCTGTGTCTCTGTCTGATGCACTGGTGAACAAGTGTCAGTTAGTATTGTTGCCAAATCATGGTGAAATGGTGTTCAGTGCAAAGGTGATAGGAAACACCTTGAAGGTTGGAGTGGAAGTGGAGAAGTTGACCACTAAGATGGTTTGTTTACCAAAGAAAGTGTGTTCAAAACTCTGAAATTATGCAAAAGTGATGTTAATCTATGATTGGCTTATCTAAGTTATAAAACAGATAAGACCCTTTATATTGTGCCATTGATCAGTACAACTATTTGATGTTTTTGTGAAATTAGAGTATATATGCATATTTTATTTTTATATTACATGCAATGTATAAATCATAAGTACTTTTTTTTTTATGAAAATGTGTTAAGATTAATGAACAGTAAAATGTTGCTTTCCAGTATTTAATACCATTACATTTTCTACCACTCCATAATAGATCCAATAAGAACATAAATATGTGAGAAACCAACTTCCATTTTTAATTTAACTTTCTCAATGATTTTTCTTTTAGAATCCAAACACAGTTGGAGACCCTTTTTTTTTTTTAATTTATAATTCAAAATACTTTTTTTTTTCCACAGTTTGTTTACTTTTGATGCATACCAATTAATCTCTTTTAAAAAATAACACGAGAGAACTAACACATGAATATAATATAGTGTCTTGTATTATGTCAAAAACCTTTTTACTTCTTTAACTAATATATCTTATTAAATATAGAAAACAACTAAATAAGGTTCAGTACAAGTTCATGCATGACCAGATTCAAACCATATTGCAATGTTCTTTTGTCCTTTCTTTTTCATAATAGCAAGTAATGAACCAGTTCATGTTTGGTTGTGTTTAAGGCCAAATCTTTAATTCTAAAAGGTAAACCAATCCCGTGAACATCCACAGAGTGGATTCACATGACACACCTAAAAGTATGTGAAAGCAATACAAAATATTAATCCAACAACACTCCAAACTTCAGTGTATATAAATTAAGATTTAAGGCAAAACCACAAGTGTAGATTAGACCTAGTTGCTTGGTAAACCTGGTCAAGGAGAATATGGCAGATACTAGTGGCAATGTTCTGGTGCAGTGGCTACTAGCAACCTTGCTCATTGGCATGTTAAGTGGTGCCAAAGCTATTGTTTTATGTGACACAGAGTCAACTAAACTAAGTGCATGCTATGCAGCAGTTACTGGGCAATACCCTCCAAAACCAAGTCAAAAATGCTGTGATGTTGTTAAGCATTCCAATTTGCCTTGCCTTTGCAGATACAAGTCTGTCCTACCAGCATTTGGATTCAACCCCACCAATGCTTTGGCCTTGCCCAGTAAATGTGGTCTGAAAACACCACCGGAGTGTAAAGGTAATAATCTTATGCCAGAGTAGAACTTTTGTTAGCATAAACACAACTTTGACTAGACAGTGTTTCTTGATTAAATCTTCTTCATTTTGCAGTGGTTTGAAGAATTTCTTGAGAATCACAGCCATTTTGAGCACCCTTTAGTCTTTAGTTTGCTTTCATGTGCTGTATTAGTATTGGAGAAGCTTTTAAACTGGCATTTTGGACCCATCAAATAAATGAGTAGTTTATTTTCAATCTCTGCCTTTTTTTCTCATGTTTGCAAGGTGTGTTATGTATCAGTTTCCTATCAAGTCTATAATGGAGTTTGATGCGCTACCACTCAAAATACCAAGCCATGTATCATGCCACTTTAATCTGCAGTCTAATAAAATGTTTGTCTTTTTTTTTTTTCTGAATTCAATGCACAGAAATAAATGGATCAGAACAGAAGTATTTGAATGATTTAAATGACTAGCATGTGGTCACAAAAAGGCAACAATCCAAAACAAGAGATAATGCCAGAACCACTTGCTCATGAACTTAACTAAAAAAAACTATTTTAAACAACAGGATTCATTAACTCAAACGTCTGCAGCTGCTAAAAAGCCGCAACATTCATGTCCAAAAGAAAATATACACTTCTTTGAAGATTCAAGTAAGTTCACACTCCTGTGTGATAATCCAATGACAGTTCCTTCCTTATTACTTACCATATTCCTCATTTGAGCATAAAAAGAACACTGGCAATGAATCCTCATTGCAGCTTCTCATCTTCAAAATTGGATTTAAACGGATCCTCATTTGTGCTCCAACATTCAAGTGCATCACTGATATATACATGATTTGCAGTACTGCTAGCACTGTGACTCGTTATGATGAGGTCCCCCAAAAAATGGTCTCATGTAGGCATCATCAAACCTCCTCCAATAGTGATGTATGGTGAACACAGGACTTTCTATTAACATGGACAAACTTTCCTTTGCGCGGCTAATGTTGGTGGCTGCAGACTCCTCAAGGGATAGCAAAGGTAGATTCAAGTCCTCACTTGGTGGACCTGATTCTTCATTGATGATGTTTTTCCTTGTAGGAGCATGGGGTAGCAGATATCTCATTAATGGTTTTGTGAGAAAACCAAACACCTGCAATGATATTGGAGCCATATCAATTACTTAAAAGTTGGACCAATTCATAAGAATGAACAAACAACGAGTGATCAAAAGGTGGATGACAGCAGATGCAAGAATTGATTTCACTAAGAAAACAGTTGAAAATTAATCTTTTTAGCTCCAACTGAATTATTCTAAGCTGTTATATGTTACTTTCAGGACTGAGGGAATGCCTCAACTCACCAGTGTGCTGAAAAGCACAACAATAATGGTGTTGGTAATCATTGTTGCTTTAAGTGGATCAGAAGTAACTCCAGAATATGTGAACTGCATAAATAACAAAGAGAAAAAATCAATGGCATCAACTTCTCAACGTATTAGTTTGATTGGTAGTTTTACAACTGTGAGAGAAATCTGCATACACAATACAATGGTAAATAATGCCTGGTTGCAATGCTGATAGGATCATCCAACAAAGATGAATCAGAAACTGAAATTCTTGGGATTAACGCTCATTTATTTGATAAAATTTGTGTAGAACTTTGAATTTCATTCATATACCTGTTTGAAAGCCAGAGCAATGGAGACAGCTCCTCTCATTAACCCTGCCCACCAAACGATTATCTGGATGGTTTATCAAACATAAGAAGCCAATAAATAATCATAGATAGTTGCTCAATTAACTTTAAGTATGAGATTATCATACAAAACATGTTTAGTAACCTGCTGTCTGAAAGTGATGTGTGATGCTTGGTCAGAACTAGCACGTGTGTTCGTATAATTGGCAATAGCAGAGAGAGGGAAAACAAATGCAGCACGCCCAAGCAATATCAATAGGATTAAGGAACTGTATATCCCCAGCAAACTTCCGTAACTGCAGTGAGTTAGTGGACAAGAGAATCTTTATTAGAGAGGAATAAGGTTTATCATACTAATGTGATATGTTGCAACATATCTCAAATTATTCTTAAGAAAATTCCAGAAACTCAGATGTTGCAAAACAAATGCTTAAGATCTTGTGTGTCATTATGAAAACGACTTCAAGCAGCAGAAAATAAGGTAGCTAACATGTGGTTTCATTCATAAATCCAATTACTACCGAATATTTCACAAATAGAAGCAGATCATACTTTACAATTAAAAATAATGTTCTCTTGATCATAATCAACTGATAAATACTTGAACATTGTTGAAACAGTGGCTGAAGTCACATTGACTTATCTATGCAGGTAGTGATACCATGCAGCACAAGAAAATGAATTAGACCATAAATTCTGCCTTAATCAGTAGTAAACTCTGGATAAATATAGTTGTTTAGAGTTGTAGACAGGATTAGGACCTTAATTTAGTCATCTTCCACTTCTCAATGTCAAGGGCATCCATGCCCACATATAGGAATATGAAGGTTTCTGCAATAAATGACATTGTTGCAAACACATGCCTGAAGAAGGGAAAAAAAAAAATCAGGAAACCATTTAATCTGGAAATTACTGAAATTTTTGATGGATTAATTTATCCCTACCTGGTTGTGATTCTTGAAGTTTCAGTCACATTATACCATGCATAATGTGACATGAGTATTCCACAAAAGAAAACAGTGATGATTCCACTTAGATCACATAGCTGTAAGAATTTGCCATAAGATAGATAGCCAAAACAAAAAAGGAAGTTATTTCTATATTTCTGGTTTAGTTAATCTTGTAAACAAAAATAGATTGTCTTTAAACACAGATTGAAGGTTTTGGCTAAAGTTTATCTTATCTAAGTTTTACACTACATTTGCTCCTTATAAAGCCCAAATCTCCATTATCTTAGCTACCTACATGCCATTAATACCATTAATATCATCAATGAGAAATCAAAAAGCAGAAAAATTCTATGAGCTTCCTTCCAATACCTCTGCCAACATGTAGGATAGGTATGACATTAATATCATCAATGCAATTTCACGAACACTTGAATGTCTGCATGCATATGCAGAGACAAACTTGTTAACGCGTGCTCAAAATTTCTCTTGAAAAAACCTATGTTTTGAGAAATTTAAGAGAATGATTCATACCTTCCAAAGCATAAGGCTTTCAAGATATATGATGTGAGGAGGCCAGCCTGCATAAATATGAATTTACTTAGAGAAAGTACGTAAGATGAAAAATAAGAGGGTCCCTCTGTTCCTTTGTAGTTTATACTAATTACAAGGACTAAAAATTTGTTCAAAATAAACATGCAATTTGGATCTTACTTGATCATACCTTTCAACTAATCATGATAGGAGACTACAGACATTGAAAAGCACTTTTCAGTTTTATACAGATTCCGTTCCTTCACAATTTCATGCTGACAACCAAATTTTACAATCCCAATGCTCTTTATAAAGTCATGAATTGTGTTAATTAACACAATACATTTACAAGCGTGTTATGTTATGTGAAAGTCAAGCATGGAAACAGCTTGGATATTTCTTCCATAAAAGTCTAACTTAAGAATGAAAACAACATTTTGAATCAAATGTTAATTCGCTGAGACAAACTGAAAGATAAGCTAGACAAAAGTTTTGTATACTTCACTCATGAATGCTCTTTCATGCAACAGTGTAGGTAACATAAGATGCATGTGAAAGAAACACAAGCAACTAACTAAAGAAACTAGGAAGAAATTCATAAAGTCATCTGATCACCCATGAAGAGAATTATCAGGCAAAATTTGCATCCAACTTTTCATTAATGAAACTCACTAGAACTCCAAGACCAGTGCTTAACCCGAATAGATACAAGAAATCTCCAATAAACCGGAATGTCTTGCTGCTAAATTTTGAAACATCAAGCTTTTGCACTGCATTGAAGAGAACAACTGATGTGGCATCATTTACCACTCCTTCCCCAAAGACTAGGCTGTATAGTAAAGGAGTCTCATCTTGATGCAGAACCTACAACAGATACCAAATTCAGTGTTTCACAATTAAGAGCATTCAAAAAGAGTTAGATGAAACACAACCATTACCAATCTAACCAACCTGCAGGGTACAAACTGTGTCCGTTGCTGAGAAAATTGTTCCTATAGCTGAATCAAATCAAGATAAGCTTATTATGTTTCATCCAAATCTGATATATCTAAGTACATGGTTCATTTAAAACATAGTCTGTGTTTGTGCAGTATTGAAATGATGCAATGGCCTCACCAAGATAATCTTGCCCTGACAGGCCAAGCAAGTTCAACTTAGGGAATATCCACCAGCTGCCTAAATGAACCAAATACAAAGATTAAAAGGTAAATCATTCTTGAAAACTTTTCACTGTGGCAAACTACAAGGCAAGGAAAAGCTATGAGATTTCTTCATTACCGATAGTAATAACAAAGGTTGAAATGAAAACACCGATGACACCAAACATCATGATGGTTAAAAAGTTATGGAAGAATTGTTTCTTCTTCACCTGAAATCTGTCAGGAGGGTTAACTCTACAAAGAAAAATCTTTAACCACAAGAGCTGCTTTAACTCTGATATAAGACAAACTCTTACCCTGCATTGAATATTATGGGAGGAAGGAGATATATGAAGAATAGTTCTTCATTAAATGTGAGGATGTGAGAACTCTTTCCTTTGGTGATCAACAACAGTATAATTCCAGCAATGATTCCCTACCAAGGAGAAAGATAGATGCACAAAGGCTCAATAAAAGTGTATTTAACATTAACTTTTTTTTAATAATCCTACAAAACCATCCATAGAAATATTAGTTTGATTAGTTAGTTGAACAAAAAACTATATGTTTCTAAGGAAGGACAAACAATAAGAGAAAAACAACTATTTCCTGTTAGAACTATTTCTGAAAAACAAAAAATCACATAGAAACAAAGTACAACCGCTACTAATTTACATCAAGTTTGAAGAGGATACATGTTATTCAAAGAAAGACATTTTCATTAGCAATCAAATAATGCAGCATCTTCATATAGTATCAGAGTCTTCATAAGCTATATTTTCAACCACTATTGTTCTGTCAACAAATGATGATACATAATGGAGAGAAATGATCACGCATAGCTGATAATGGAGAGAAAGAAAACCCTAAAAACATTATAATTAGACTTCAAAAGGGGATCAGAGAATGCAGCTTACTATTATGATAGCAACTATGGATTCATTAATCCATCGATTTTCTTCAAGCAAGTGACCTACGACCAAACAAAGGCATAGAACAGCCACAAAAAGTGAAATAGGCACCACTTGAGCATGTTCACTAGCCAAATTCAAGGCACACTCAGAGATCAGACTCAGTGGTACCATACTTCTGTATTGTTCTCTCTAATTAGTAAATTTCTATAATAATGGTACTCTCGCACAACTCATTTCACTAATTCATATACATAATAATGAATATAAAGCTAACTTTGTTGGAAAACACAGAATAACTAAATATATAAACTCAATTGTTGTTGTTGTGTGTTGTTCTAGCTTTGATAAACTTTGTTGAATATGAAGGATCATAAACAGAAACGACACAAACAAGAACGTGTAGCGATGATAGCAAAGAACATTGCATGAAGAAATAACGTGTCACTCTCGAAATCAGTCTAAGATCGGAGGACTGACACCATGCAAAGTTAACCTAACACTATGTAGTTGGTCACATCACATTGTATGTTTTGTACTCAAATTACTTTACAACACACCACTTGAAAAAAATAAAGATTTGTCGCATCTTTAAAAGTATAGCAACAAGTAACACATGGTTGAATTTATAATTTTGTTATATTTTTAATTTTTTGTTGTATTTAAATATTTACTAGACATTATGTATAACTTTGAATATTAATATTTGTTTCTAAATATCTTCATTTCATATATTCTCTGTCTTAATTTTTTATTTATAAATTGTGCATGATAGAAAAATGTTACTATTATCAATATATTTTTATTTTTATTTAACTTTATTGAGATACTAATATTAAAATATTTAAACTAAATTTTGTAATTGTTAATTTTATTTTAAAAATTAGTTTAACAGACATTTATGATGCCAAAATTATTTATATGAATAGTTATTATATATTTTAATGTCAATTCTCCTTCTATATAGTGTGTGCAGTATACAATAAAATTATCCTTATAACAGATTGTAATCACATCTATAACCACATTTTATGCACATAATTCATTATTTTTTTATTAATATAACTTATTTTATAATGAATAAGTATTCTTACTTATTTAATAATTATTTTTTATTTATATTTATTATGATATCTAATTTTTTAATTATTTTATCTGTTATCGTGAAAATAGTATGTATATTTCCACTAGTAAAAGTAATAATAAAATTTATATTATATGATAAATTATATATTATTATTTTGGATTTATTACATAAATCTATAATTACAATTTAATGAATAGTTGATATATTTATGAAAAGTTATTTTTATGATATGAACCATATTTATTTCTAACATAAATTTGAATATATAAGTATAATAATGTATAATATCTTTTTTTAGTGGGTGTATCTGTTTTAAAAAGAAAAAATATATTATTTTTAATTAGTGATTTCTCTGTTTTAAATATTATTTTTAATAATTTTTTAATTTTAAAATATAACAAAAATATAAAATGTATATACCAATTTTTTTTTATTATATGTTATTATAGATTTTTATAATTTTCAATTATAATTAAGAATTAAATAGACATATAAAGTATATAAACTTTTCTATAGATAATTAAAAAAAATATGGTTAACCTGTATTGCTGATAAGATACACATAAATAAAGTTTAATAAACTTTTATTTATTTGATATGTCTACACAATCTTAATTTATCAACATCACAGATGCTCCAATGTGTATAAGAAATTTATAAATTTGTGAGTAAAACAGCATTAGATTAAAAAAAAAAAAACTTTCAAACTGATATTCAATTTTAAAATTTTTTATCTCTTAAATATCTAATGATAATTTATATTTTTTATAATTTAGTGTGACTAAAATTTTAAAATTATTTAAACGAAAATAATTTTTTATTTTTGCATTTTCTTTCGTTGCACTTTCTATTTTTTTTTAAATTAGATTAAAATAATTTAAATAAATTATTATCTACTTTTCAGGTGATATATATATATATATATATATATATATATATATATATATATATATATATATATATATATATTTATT
>Ga0214543_1003920_pt1 | contig 28546 bp, 26 predicted proteins | sample CNSS2metaG_FD_160094 | JGI IMG/M metagenome (GOLD analysis project Ga0214543, IMG submission 160094) | Root nodule microbial communities from cowpea collected in UCLA plant growth center, Los Angeles, California, USA - CNSS2 | ecosystem: Host-associated > Plants > Roots > Nodule | place: USA... | reverse complement strand
TAATCTGGATGCAAGGTCCGTTTGACTCATTCGATGAACTAGAGTCTATTATTGCATCAGAACTTTCTGATCCAGCTTGGTCAGCAGCACTTTTGAATGATGTACTACTCACCTTGCATGCTCGGTTAAAGGTAAATGGACTTTCTCTTGTGAAGTATATATCAATGTTAGGCATACTTGGATATTTTCAACAAAGCATTGCCTGAAAAATGATGAGGCAATTGGAAACCAATATAGTTGAATTTTAGCAATCTTTTTGCAAATAATGTGGATTGATCAGCTGGCTGCAAAAGGCCAACTCTGTTAATTTTAATCTGTCAAGTGAAAGCCCCAAGCGTGGCCCCTTTCACACGTGATCCTTTTGAGCTTGAAGCATAGAATGTGCATTACTTTTGCAGTTATTTGAAAAAGAATAGGGAAGCAAAGGTCAAACTCTTGATCATTTAGTCATATAGGGTTTAATATCATGTCAAAGACTAAAAGCTCAAGTTGTTAGGTGAAAGGATCATGAATGATTTTATATCTAACATTCCTTTTCTCTTAACGACTTGTTAGTATATTTGATTCTGTAGTTATTATATGGTGAATTTGTTCAAATATTCAGTTTGTTGTGCTTTCCCATACCCCCATGCACGGCAGGGATTTTTATAGTTATGCTTTGCTAAAGCGACAACAATATCTTATTAGTAGTCTTCCTTGTAAACTTTGTATAACTCATTGCAAGTAATGGGTAAATGTGTTTTTTTTTTTGTATTCACGCATAATAGAAAGTGTAAGTTTGCTCACTAGTTTTTTTTTTTTTCATTTTTGCTTTAAAGGCTTCCCCAGATATGGCTGTTACTCTTCTTGAAATTGCGAGGATATTTGCTACGAAAGTTGACGCTGATGTGTTACAGCTGCTTTGGAAGGTCAATTTTTTTTCTTTCTTTTAGATAAAGTTCATGAGATATCACTAAAAATTAGATAAAAAAACAAAGAACTCACGAGGGACCAAACCAAAACCCATGGTCAAAGAGTTTTTTTATTTCGCTCTTTGAAATTCTTCTAGAAACTCTCAATGTAGCAGACAACCTAATAAATGCTCAAGCAATAAAGCATTTCATTTGAGGAAATGAGATATTTCTAACATCAAAGAGGTAAACAATGAAACATGATCAGCTCTTTTAAATACTGAATCAAACTAAGCTCCAGTTTTGCTACAATTGATATATATCAAAAACAATTGATGGTTTAGGTTCAACATAAAGGTGGGTGGGAAGAGAGTTGTTCGTGAACTTTATGGACTTGAGGAAAATGATATGCACTTGATGCAGGTGAGGATATACTCAGCAGATGGAGTTACAGCTGAATTCAACACGCTCTATCTTGTTCAAATATATCTACTAAATGCCACTGAAAATATATAACGATGTGCTAACTATATATGTTAGAGATCATAGAACAGATGAAGATGTCTTTAAGGTAATAGTAATAGAACAGATGAATATGAAAATTTTCTTGTAGCTTTTTCTTCGTTATATTAAGTTGTAGTTTTGTTTGGACTAGTTTGTCTACACTTCCTTGATTATTCCATCATGAAAAAATGACTTGTGGCACAATATATGCTCATGTATAAACTTATGACACAGAAAAAGTTCTTATCGTTTTAATTTTTTCTTGAAACACAAAGTGGTTGTGAGAGACATGTTAAATTTGTCATTATGTATTGGATTATTTATGTTATATTCCTAAAATTATTTTTTGGATTTTTAAAAAATTTTAAAAATATTTCAAATGATTTTTGACAGTTTTTAATTGTGAAAATATAATATATTTTGTGACGGTTTTTGACTGTTAAAATATGATATATTTTGTTGCGGTTTTTAACCGTAAAAATTATGATGCATTTTGTAGCGGTTTTTAACCGTCAAAATATGATGCATTTTGTGACGATTTTTAACCGTCAAAATTGTCACAAAATGATGAAATATAAATAAATTATACTACATTTTGTGGCGGTTTTTAACTGTTATTATTTTTTTTTTATTTTCTGACAACAATACCAGCGGTTAGAATATTTTTGTCACAAACTGTTTCTGACATGTGTAATTTTGACGGTTTTTTAAATCATCAGAAATGTCATTTGTGGCGGTTTTTAACCGTTACAATTTGTTATTTTAACCTCCACAAATATCTAACTTTTTTGTAGTGATATATATATATATATATATATATATATCATCCTTGACTTATCCCTTTATTGTTTTTCATATGTAAATGTGAAAAACACTATTGGATTCTTAAAGCTTTATAAATAACTTAATTTTTGTTGTTATGGTGCTCATGTATAATCTTAATACCAAAGATGATGTGTAGTTTCTTGCTAAGTTTGTCATAAATAGTTTAGTGAAATTGCAGTAATTGTTTTAAATATAATTTTGATAAATTACATTTGTTACCTTGTAGGAAGGAAAAGATATTAGAAGGTGAAAAGGCGGTAAAAACATCATATGGAAAAGAAAAAGTGGTGCAGTCCAGATATTTTAAAAATACACCGTCCTTTGCTAGACACTAAAAATATACTATACTGATATTTTAAATATCTTTTTAATATATTTTAAAACGTTAAAATTAGTGGTAATCAGTGTATTATGAAAACACAATAGAGAAACAATACAAAAAAAATCACCAAAGAATCCAAATTCAAAGTGGTGTTGATTATGCATAATTTGACACGAGCAAGTGAAGGTTTTTTTGAACAAGAAGTTGGATGGTTTGGTATGTTTAGTAGTCAATATCGAAAAGGTATTCCAAATTTTATTTAAGTCTAATTTTAGGTTTGACTACCATGATAATCACTTCATAGACAAATTTTAACGTGTATTTTTTTTTTTGTAAAATATATTGATATGAAATAATAACTTTCAGTACTTTGTATTTTTTAAAATATTTACATTTATGTAATTATCAATGAATGTGTATTGCAAAGTGCAATTTTACTAGCTCATAATTTAATGGTATTTAAAAACAATGTGTAAGTTTGGACTCTTGGATTTAGGAAAAAAATAATTTTATAAAAATGTATTTACTATTTTTTTCAAGTATTAAGTACCAAATATAGATTAATTATGTGGCAAACACAATGTTACTTTTTTTTCATAACTATAATAAAGTGGTTAACTATCTTCTATAAGTTATATGACATAGGTTAGATGTCTTTTATGCCTTAGTGTGTCTCTTTTAATTTGTTAAAATGTGTGAGTGAATCTCTTTTGCACATCCGCTATAGATTCTCCTTGTTTCATCTTGAACAACTCATACTCTTGAATCAAGGCATGCTTCCTTGCTCTCTTAACATCATTAGTTTCTTCATGAGTCACGTCAAGAACCTCACACATTTCCTTGGCACTCTTGCATTGTGAAACACGAAAAAACTCATCCATGTTGAGAGATGAAGTGAGGATATTCTTCGCATTGCAATCATATTGGGCTCTCCTCCTTTCTTCCTCAGTCTATTTAGTCCATGACTTATCAACTTGCACATTATCAACAATATGCTTAGGAGTATATGGTCCATTTATGATTGCATCTCATATTCCTTAATCTTTTGATTCAATAAAAAATTTCATCCTAATTTTCCAAAATTGGTAATTAATGCCACTAAACATAGGGGGTCTATGAATTGAGGCACCTTCAGCAAAAGGTAACATTTTTTTAGCCATTTCAAGTAGTTCAAAACAGATTTAGGACCTTACTTGATCAAATTTCAAGTACCTAGCTCTGATTCCAATTGTTAGTTTTGAAATAGTTGAAATGACAAGAAGGGGGGGGGGGGTTGAATTGGCTAGTTAAAAATTTAGGCTACCTTTGAAAGCTAAAAACCACCTTTAATTGAATCAAACACTACTGAATTGTACACTTTCAATCGGTCAAAAATAAAGTTAATCGATTGATTTTACTAAACAAATTATGTTCTGCTATAATCAACCGATTGAAACAGGAAAATAATCGACTGAAATATTGGGAAAAATGAAGAAATGCAAATTTGGGTTTTAAACCAGGAACAATGCACAAGAATGATCAAGACAGGTGCTAAATGATCATGAAAACATGCAAGAACATGAAAAAGATGATTAAAACACAAGTTCTTGAAACTTTAAAATGAATATACAAGAGAGAAATGTTAGAGAAGAGAGGAGACTACAAGATTTTTATACTAGTTCACTCAAACCTGAGCTACATCCACTTTGTCAAGGCAATTTGAGCTTGACTTTGCACTATTTCAAAAGATTTACAAAGTATCCACCCTTACACTTTCAAAATATGGAAAAACCACACAAAAGACTCTTGAATCACACAAGAGTCACACCAGCACAACAAAAAAACCTCTTGCAGACCTGGAAAACCACCAGGCACATACACAAAGCTTGAGAAAGATCAAACCTTAGTGGTAGCACAACTCATCCTACCATAAACCACTTTCTCTAAGCTTCAAACCAAGCCAAAAGCTCCAAGAATTGATCCAAGATCAATCTTCAACTGCTGCAAATTGTATGATCACGAAGGAGAGAGTTTCCACAAGTTTCTAGAACAATTTTGCACTAAAAAATGATCAACACCTCTCTTTCGAAAATCACATCTTTTATAGTCAAATTGTTACAAAAATTCAACAAGTTGATTTCCAATTCAACAAGTTTATTTCAAAATCAATCGGTTCATTTCACTTAACTTAAGTGAAATCAGTCGATTAAAAAATAAATCAACTAATCAAATTTGTTGCAGTTTAAGACTACTGCAACCAACCTTTTAACCTGTTGAAAAACCATTCAACATATTAAAAGACACATTTTAACCTATTGAAAAACCATTCAACTGATTAAAAAACATAACAAAGATGAAATATATCTAATTAATGCTACAAGGTCTACAATATGAATTACAAACTTAAAATACATTTTCTTAATTATGTAACTATGTGGAGAGCACACGTTCCAACCTTGATCAACATCAATACCATCAAATCTCCTTTCCTTCATCAATGTAGTCTTTATTTCAAGATAGTTCAAAGGGGCTTCATTAAATCTTCATCAAATCTTCATGAAGCATAACACCTTGGCTTCTCATTTGAACACTTCATCCTCTCCAAATGACATGAATCAAGGAAGGCTTGAGGTATAGTTTGAAGGCCATGAAGACATAATTCAGACCTTCTTGATTGAGATCAATAGGAAGCAAATCATCCTTCCTAAGGTGATTCACATGTCTTGGCTAAGGGCAGAAAACTTTGACAACCTTGAGCAATATCTCAAAGCTCAAAAGTTGAAGACTTTCCTTGAGCTTTCGGGCAAGGTGTATCCGGATTTGGTGAAGGTGTTCTATGCCAACCTCAAGTTCAGCAATGGCATTCTCAAAACAAGTGTCAAAGGTGTGGAGATGGAAATCACTAGGCAAACATGGAAGGATGTGGCTAGCCTAAGGTAAAGAGATGTGCAAGTCTGCAAAGGTGAAACTAGTGCAGTGGATAAATTCAACAAAGTGCAATACTTCAACCAATGTGTGCGAAATCGAGGTGAGCAAACTAGAAATTTCCATGTGGGAAGGCTTCGTGTGGAGGAAAGGTTGCTAGCTATGGTGGTGACCAAAAAAATCATGCCTAGGGGGAGTAATCATGCAACCTTGAATGAAGGTGATCTTGTGGTAAGGTACTGCATTCAAAATGGTGTGATGGTGGACTGGACACACACAATCCGTGACCACATGATGAAGGCAAAGAGGCTCACAGATTTCAAGCTTCCATATGTGGTGCACATCTCCAAGTTCATTGAACATTTTGGTATGGATGTGGAAGGAAAGCTTGAGGAGTCTACTGGACTTCTAAATCATGTTTCAACATTGAATATGCATAAGATGGGATTCACCAAGATTGGCAATACATGGCTGGTTAAAGGAGATCAAGGTGCTAATATTGAAGTTGGAGCAAATGACCATGAAACGGGAACTAGTGGAGGAAACTAAGAGGAAGATGAACCACAACCAATGGCAATTGAACTGTATAACCCTTGATGAGTCATTATTTTTTTCCATTCCACTAGCCCTTATGTACCCATTTGACAGTTATTCAGTGCTTAATTGTTCATCTTTAGAGTGTTTTTCATCTATTGGGCTTTATTGGGCCACTGTTCCGAATTTGGACTAATTTCACATTATTTGGCCAAATTTTCGTTTTTAATTATTTTTAGATATTTGGGTGAAGCAAATTTTGGAGCTTGGACATTAATATTCAGTTGAAGAGAGTCGACACATCGTTGCCACATCATTTCCACGTCATTTCCACGTCATCTGAGTGAATGGGCCAACATTAGAGGCTTAGGAGTGACATTTTTGTAATCCTACAGCTCATAATGGCAGTTTTGTAAATATGAGTGGTAGGGGTGATGGGACCACGAAATTAGGTCTGGATCATGCAAGGAGTCGCATACTTCATCTTCTACCTTCCTCCAACCTCCATTTTTCGTTCTCCAAGCTTCCATGGAAGTGCTTCTTGCGATTTTTCACGTTTTGCCTAGTTTTTACTGTTTTTATGTACATTTGACAGCACCCATTAATGGGGTTTTCGTATTTATATATCACAGCACCGTTTTACATCCCTTTGGAGCTTTGAAATCTCTCTTTTTCTCTTGATTTGCGTTTTAAGAATTCATAAGCTAGGGTTTTCAGTTCTGTTTTTGTGATTCTAGATTTGAAGAGTTTGTTTGCTCCATTTTCCATGTCTAGCTAAATTCATGTATTGACTCCTTAATGAAAAATGCAATGAAGCTTTGAGGTTGTGCTTGTTTTGTGAAATCTGCAATATCTTTCTTCTGAATTCGTGGAATGCATGTGGTGAATCTGTTAATGCTTAATTTACAGAGTAATTGCATACGTTTGGGTTAAGATATGTTCATGCTTAACGTATGTAGCTTGGTTGTCACGAATTTAAGGATGTGTGCATTGCTTAATTGCATAATGAAGCTGGATTGTAATTTTCGCTTAGTGAATTATTATCTAGTGGATTGAGAAAAGGCACAGTTGGTGTTAATTTGGTGGCCTATGATAAGTGAAATTGTGTTTGAATCAAGGATGTCAATACGTTTTTAATCATTGTAGCATTTAGTTTAATATGTTGATTAACATACTGAATCTGCCAACCCCCCCCTGTGTTATTGTGTTGTGTTCATCTGGAAATTGAGGCTTTGAACAAAAACATTGGTCGTTAGGAGACAACTTGGTTCAACTATCACATACTGCATTTTAAGTGTTTTAATTTGGTGGGGTACGACCTATATCAACCCTTCTGAGAATAATGGACCTGCATACTCCCAGTTTGAGAGAATGGTTCTCAATCAGCTTCAAGACCTCAACATGGCACAAAATGCACATCATGCTTATTGCACAACAAGGTTCCAAGACTTGGATGACCAGTTGCATAATGTTCATGACCTTCTCTCCAATGTCTACAACAAGGACAACCCTAGGAATGAGTGAAGGGGATGGCTTATACGTCATGTGTTGCATTTTCGTGCTGCATATTATGTGTTTGTCTGTCTGTTCCAGTTTTTTAATCGGCTATTTTCTCATTTCAGTCGACTAATTATATCAGTTTTAGCTTCATGATGTATTTGTCATTTCTGTTTCTGTTCTGGTGTGTTTGTATGCGTACAAGTGCCCTGATACACCCTTATGTTACTATTTTAATGAAAATTTTCATCTTTCCAAAATGATTCATGCATTTACTTTCATTTAGTGAATCCAAAGGGGGAGAAAATGAGTTAAAATGAGAAAAAGTGTATTAGATTTGGAAAACCTGGAAAAAATCAGCTGGAATCATATAATACTGTTAACTTAATCTAAAATATGAAGTTAAATCATATTATTAGTGATAGGGGGAGCATATGCATGTGATATGTATGTATGATTGTGTGCTTTTGCTTGGTTGTATATTTGGTTTATTGGTATCTTGTATGCAAAAGCTTTTTCAGGTTTTTCTATGGATCTTAGCTCATCAATTCAACTCGAGAGTGTTGGATTCATCAATTCAGGGGGAGATTGTTGGCACAAGGAAGCTTGAAGCAAAGAAATGATAAAGCCATGCACATGAAGATCATATGTGTTTGATGAAGATTGATGAAAATCCATTTGAAGATTATGTTTTAGTGTATTAAATATGAAAATAACATGTTAAATGTAATGTGTTAGTGTTTTATCTTGTTGGTAGGCTATATGACATAGGTTAGATGTCTTGTGTGCCTTAGTGTATCTCTTTTAATCTGTTAAAATGGGTTTTAACAGGTTAAAAGGCTTGTTGTATATAGTTTCTAGTATGAATGTATTTAGTCAATTGGCTATACGGAAAATTCAATCGCCTATTTTCACTTAAACCATAGTATATAAGCTGTGTTTTCGCGTGCAGAGGTGCGAATCTGAGTTTTTTAGCACGAAACTTTGTCATTCATCTATGGAAAACTCTCTCTCTCTCTATAATACATAGTTGTAACTCATGTTTTGAAGATCTTGGTTGATCTTGGAGGCATTTTGGCTTGTGAGTAGCTTGAAGAACGTATGTATGGTTGGCTAAGGACAACCACCATCAGGTTTGGATGTTCTTGTGCCTCTGGTTGGTTTGCCTGATGTGATTTAAGGTCTGTAAGTGTGATTCTTGCAAGGTGTGTATCTAGATTTTTGTGAGTCAAAAAACTTGTGAGTTTTGTTGTTGAAAAGTGTAATCTTGGTGTGTGATTTGTAAAACTTTTGAATATAGTGGAAATCAGGCTCAGGTTGTCATGGTAAACTAGATATAGCTATGTGATTGAGTGAACCAGTATAGAAACAATTGTGCATTTCTCTTTCCCTCATCTCATTCTCTTTGAAACTCTTTAAAAACTCAAGAAAACCAAGCAATTTGATGTTTTGCGTGATTTAATGCGTTCTTGTGTAATCTAAGGCTTTATACTTCTTATAAATATTGTTGGAACAAGTCTTGTATGTAAAAGATTATTGTTTGAGTTGAATTTGTGAATTCTGTATTCTACATAAATCTCCAGTATTTTAGCCGACTGATTTGTCTTTTTAATCGACTGTTTCATAGCATCAAGAACAATTTAATCGACTGAAAGTGTACTGGTCTGCTGCATTTCCAGTCCATTAGATTCAATTGAAAAGAAGTTTAAGCCTTCAAAAAAGTTTTATAAAGCCAATTCACCCCCCCCTTTTTGGCTAAATTCACCATTTCAAAACTAACAAGTTGCAGCAACACCAACACACCTCAAATATCCAAAGCTCATTTATGCAACTAAAAAGTTATTTTTAACATGTTTTTGTATCTCATGGTCAATAAATCCAATTATAAAAAATCCCAGTTAAATCAATCTTTTAAGAATAAAATTCAATTACAAATCTAGAATTAAACTTTAAATGAAGGCATAAATATTAACTCATCAACTGCGCACCTTGTTGCATTTCTTTTGTTCTTGGGTTTTGTTCGTATTTTACTCGTTGCACCACATGTTAATTACACACAACACACATTTAATTGCTCGCCACACCACACGTTTCATTATTCTGCTCCCTTATTAGTTTTGTTTTTTATTTAGGCTATGTTAAGTTTTAAGCTTTTAATTTATTTCATTTTTAAATGTTTGCATTAAACTTTTTATATCATTTGCTATCTAACACGCTCACCTTTGTCTAAATAATAAAAATAAAAAATAAATTATAAAATTAAAATTGAAAGGTGATTTTCCACACTTTTTGTTACAGAATGAGTACTCGAGCGACATCCGCGTCAGCCTAGTACTTATTGTCTTTCATTTTCTAAAATAAATAATCATAATATGTTTTTTTTTAAAAAAAGGTATGAGTACTCGTGTGACCGTCCGCGTTAGCCTAGTGCTTAATGCCTTTCATTTTTTAAAATAAATAATCAAAATATATTTTTTTAAAAATGTATGAGTACTCGTGTCACCGTGAGATCGTCCGCGTCAGCATAGTACTCATACCTTTTGTTATACAAAAATATTCAAAAATATTTTTCTTTTTGATTGTTTGTACAATCACTCGTGCCATCTAACATCCTCACAATAAAGGTACGAATACTTGTGTCACCGTCCGCGTGGTCCTAATACTTAGTACCTTTTCTTCTCTTAAAAATTCTAAAAAATATAAAATTTTCAAAATTTAAAATGTCAACCTTCGTTCACTTAAGCGCGGTTCTCACTAGGATTCCCTTTCATTTAAGCCTAGCTCCAACTAACACAATTTCTCAAAAGGTTTTTTAAAAGAATGGAGATACGTAGGAGTGATGATTAATCCTTGTCGTGCAAAAAAAAAAAATCAAAAGATATTTTTGTCCATTCTTATTATTTTTGGGGAAATTTAAGCATTTCTAAATCCATATCATTTTTTCATATTTAATTAAAGGTATTGCCTTCGGGAAGACTGTAGGGTGCTAACACCTTTCCTTCACGTAACTGACTCCCAACCCAAAATCTAGTTTTTGGAGACCTTATTTTATCTTCACGAGTCTCCATAGATTTTCCAAACTAAACTATGGTGGCAACTCAAAAACTTTTATTTGTTTTTATTTTACTTTTTTGAGTTACCCATCCAATTATGAGTTAGGTTGCAAAATATGGCGACTCCATTGGGTCATTTAAAGAGTCAAGACACTTAATTAGAAATGGAAAATTGGTGTGGTTTTTCTTATGGTTTCTTTCCCCTTTTCTTTTGTATTTTGGTATATTCTTTATTTAGTTGTTATTAGTAATTCTATCTATATTTATTGTGAGCTTTGATGATTGAAATATATGTATATATCCTTGTTTGTTTGGATGTTTAAAGTAGACAACATGTCACGCACACAATATGCATATCATCAGTGGGGGCCTATACACGGGTCTAAGCATAGCTTAGAATTAGAAGGGGTTATGTAGTAGTGTTACTTGGGATGTACTTCTTGTTTGGCTAATTTGAGAATGCAGCTAGAGTATGATCTCTTCATTTGTGTTCCAACACCGAGTTAATTACTCAGTTGTTGTAGAAACGTAGTGAAGAGGGTCACAGCTCTGGTGAAAAAAATTGTGGCTTAGCAACAACAACATGTAAAGGATTTTTTTAAAACAACATTGTCAAATCATGCAGAATTTTTAGCATTACATGAGGTAAGTCCTGAATTTGTTTGGTTAAGGTCTATAATTCAACATGTGTGACAAACTAATGGTTTATCTTCGAGAAAAATGAAATCAACAACCATATATGAAGACAATAGTGCATGCACTGCTCAATTGAAAGAATGATATATTAAAGGAAACAAAATAAAACATATTCTTCCAAAATTCTTTATCATTCATGTTCTTCAAAGAAATGGTAATGTAGAGATAAAAAAGATTCGTTCAAGTAAAAATCTAGCAGATTTATTTGCAAAGTCTTTGCTAAGGAAAACTTTTGAATAATCGGTTCACAAAATTGGACTTCATCATCTTAATCATGTAAGTTTACATGAGGGGGTGAAATAGAAGATGTAATGAACAATATTATATTAAAAAATATAGAAGGATTTACTCTTTTTCCCTCACTAGGTTTTTTATCCCAAAGGATTTTTCCTAGTAAGGTTTTGACGAGGTACATTCTCATCTCAATAGAAACCCAACGGGTTATGTTATGAATTAATGATCGTCCACTAATTTGATATAGTTACTCATATTATTAATTAATTTGCTACAATTACTCATATGATTGACAAATAAGATTGAAGTATTTATTATCGTTACAGTGGTAAACGCCATTTGAGTTGTACTTGTCGTAAACCAAAGTATCTTACAAATAATGAGAAGAACATAGAAACACACTTCGCTTATAAAGATGGTGATTCTAATTATGGCCATATGGATGTTACTCATCTTGATATTAGTATTATTTAGACCAATGAGTTCTTATGTACTATACATTCACAAAAGTTGATAATAAGACCATCAGAAAAATTAGGAATGAGTCAATCTCATTTTCAGAACGAATATAAGGTGATATTTGTGGTCCAAAATACACCCACCATGTGGATCATTTATATATGTCATGGTTTTAATTGATGCATCAACTATATGGTTACATATTTTTTTATTATCAACTCGCAAACAAGTATTTGCAATGTTATTAGTACAGTTAAGAGCTCACTTCCCAGATTATTTGATTAGGAAAATCTTTTTTAATGATACTGGTGAAATTACATCTCGTGCTTTTCATGAGTATTGTATATAAATTGAAATTCAAGTTGAGCATCCAGTAGCACATGTTCATACTCAAAATAGACTTGCGAAATCATTACTAAAATGTCTAAAATTTGTTGCAAGACCACTACTTATGAGAGCTAATCTTCCAATGGCTACTTGGAGATATGCAATTTTGCATGTTGTATTATTGATTCGCATCACGCCAACAATTTATCACAAATACTCTATTATACAATTAGTTTTTGGTTAGTGACCTAATATTCTCATGTAAGAATATTTTAGTGTGGTGTATATGTTTCAATTTCCCCACCAAAAGGGACTATGATGGGTCCTCAGAGACGATTGAGAATATTTGTTGGATATCATGCTCCCTCAATAATAAAATATCTTGAACTACCAACACGAGACTTATTTACAGTTCAACTTTTTGACTATCACTTTGATGAATAAGTTTTTCCAACATTAGGGGGAGAAAGAAAACAATTGGAAAAAAATATTGGTTGGAATGAATTATCATTATCTTATCTTAAACCTCGTACAAAACAATGTGAACTGGAAGTTCATAGGATAAATCATTTACAAAATTAGTCAATCAGTTACCGAATGTTCTTACTAATAGAAAGGGTAGTCAAATCATATATGCCAACTGCTAATGCTTCGAGTATATTTGATATTAATTCATAACACGCCTGAAGCGTGGTAGGGCTGTTAGTTCCAAAGACACGTTTAAAGCGTGGTAGGCCATTTGGTTCCAGATAAAAGCTTTTGAATGAGAAAGGGAGCTAAAATGCAAGATGACCTAATCGAAAATGTGGAAATCCCAAAAGATTCATTTGACATAATTAATGATTCGGTTCCAAAAGAACCTTACGTACTTGAAATTTTTGAAAATGATGAGATCTCAATAAATTATGTCATGGATCATATAATATGGAACCAAAATGAAGTCAACATTGACGAAACTTTTACATATAATATAACAATGAATGCTATGAATTACAATGAGGATCAATAACCAATGATCATTGAAGATTGTCAACAAAGAAATTATTGGCCAAAACAAAAATATGCAAATAAGCATAGTTAGATTTGCTTGTTAAAAAGAAAGTTTTTGGACCTGTAGTCTACACACTTGAAGGTGTGAAATCCATTGGGTACATATGGATTTTTGTGCAAAAATCAAATTAAGAATGACAAAATTGTTAGATACAAAGCATAATTGGTTGCTTAAGGTTGTGAAAAGATGTATTCTCTTGTATTGGATGCAACAACATTGCAATATTTGATTATTTTAGTTGCAAAATAAGGTTTGCATTTACATCTAATGGATGATGTTACACTTTATTTGTATGGTTTTCTTGAGAATCATATTTATATGAAAATCTCTAAAGTATTTTATTTTCCCAACAAGGCAAATTATAAAGAGGGCTATTCAATAAAATTGAACAAGCCCTTTAATCTATTAAAGCAAACGGGACATGTGTGGTATAACCGTCTTATTGAGCACTTATTAAAAGAAGTATATAGAAATGATCATATTTGCTCTTGTATTTATATGAAAAGATCCAAAAATGAATTTGTCATAATTATTGTTTATGTAGATGACATAAACATCATTGGAACTCATAATGAGCTCGCAAAGGCAATTGATTGCTTAAAGAAAGAATTTGAGATGAAGGATCTTGAAAAGAAAAAAAAATGTTTGAGATTACAAATTGAGTATTTAAACAAAGGTGTTTTTGTATACATCAAGAGACTTATATAATTAAGGTGCATAAAATGTTATAAATAGACAAGTCACATCCATTATGCACTCTAATAGTTGTGGGGTCGTTAGATGTTGATAAATGCTCTTTTTAGACCTCAAGAAAATGATAAAGATCTTCTTGGTCCAGAAGTACCATATCTTAGTGTTATAACAACACTAATGTATCTTGCTAATTATACTTCACGTGATATTGCGTTTGTTGTAAATTTGTTGAGCAAAATATAGTTCTTTACCTACAAGAAGCTAATGGATTGGAGTAAAAAATATATTATCTTACCTTAAGGGTACTATGAATATGGAATTATTTTATCAAAATGATTCAAAATTGGATCTAACGAATTATGCAAATGCATATTATTTATTATATTCTCACAATGTCACAATGGTTGATCACAAACAAGATATTTATTGACATGTGGTAGCAAAATGATTGCATGATGATATGTGAAAGAGACCATAGCAACAACATCGTCAAAATCATGCATAATTTTTAGTATTACATAAGGTAAGTTGTGAATATATTTATTTAGTTAAGGTTATATTTAAAAATGTTCAATTGTGGTCTATCCTTGAGAAGAATGGAATCAACAACCATACAAGGCAATAGTGCATTGTTCAATTGAAAGGATGATGTAGAGAACCAAAAGATTCGTTCATTTGAAAATCTAGCAGATTTATTTACAAAGTCTTTGCCAAGGAGAACTTTCACTAGAAGAAAAATATTTTATGGTGGCAAAAATTTTCTGGCGGTTTATTAAAACTGACGTTATGTTATTTCAATACTAAATTTAATTTGTGCTTAAGGTCATTTTAAAACTGACGGGAAATTTGTCCTTTAATTTCTTCCCGTTAGCTTTCCCGTTCTCCCACTTCATTTCTCTCTTCGTTACCTGAGCTTCTTCATCCTCCCAATTCTTCATTTCTCTTCATCTTAATGTTCATTTCTTATCATCAATAGAGACCACGTTCCCTAATGGCGACCATATCCTCTCCTCCCGTTTGAAGCCTTCTCATGGAGCCATCCTCTTCTTCTCGTGAAGTATTTCTTCTTTTGTCTTCCATTGTTTTCTCGGAAAGCTAAGTCGTAAGTATTTTCTTTCTTCGTGAAGTATTTCTTCTTTCTCCCTATAGATTATTGAGTTTTAGATTATAAATCTCAATCCTAACTTTTTTTGAACCCTAGCTTGTACGATGATCACATCCTAGAATACACTAATCGGTGGTGTTGCTTGGCGGATTTTTTTGTTTATAGTATTTTTTTTCTCGGAGTTTGGATGATTCGGATAAATATTTTTATGCATCGTGGTGAGAGTTATGTTAGCCGATCCACACATTACTACGAAAAGATCTTGTGAAATGGAGTTTGGGGAATATGAAGGGTTGATGATTAAGATTGAGGTAATTGTGGGCAGGAAGTGTTTGTACGTTATTTGATGGCTCAATTGCTTGTTTAAAAAGGTAGCTACCTAGTAGTATTGGTTCAATATTGATTATCATGGCTTTTTTTGGGTCAAGAGGGGAGGGATGAGATTTGGTATCTCCAAAGCTTGTAAAAAGTGCCTTGAACTATGTTCTAAGTAAGGATTCTTTTCCAGAAAATGCCATTGAATGTATATAGATAAATAGGTAGCTTATCCAGGATGATTTGGTATCAAGGGAAAAACAATACACTAATTTAATTGTTCAAGATGAGTTTGAAGGTAAGTTTAAAATTTGATAAAGTAATTAAAGATGATTATGGTTTTGAATAGTGGTAATTGGTGGTGTTGACCCAAAATTAGAGATGATAGGTTATCAAAGTAATAGAAAATTGATTAGTGTTGTTGTGTATAAGCAGAGTCTCATATTTGCCATAAATATTGGTTTGTACGGTGGCTGAAGTGGAATCTCATATTCAGAGAAAGTCTACATGTCACTTTTTTAACACTATTTTCTTTGTCTTTATCAGAACCTAATATTTGACAACAACCCCCACTCTCTTTTTTTCTAACCATTTTCCACCTTCAGCTTAAAACATGGAAAAAATATATATAACATCAAGTGGGCAAAATGGTAATGGAGATAGAAACAGTGAAAAACCATGTATTTTCCTTCCTCGTGATATATAGTTAGAATTAGGAAACAAAAATTATTTTCTTAAAATGATTAAAGAATATAAATACAAATATTGATTCTTTTTAAGATTTCAAATTATACATAATAATTATCAATTTCAGGGGTTATTAAAGAGTTTCCTAAATTTATTATAATTTTTGGTGAATTTAGTAGCCTCTGAAAAAATGTGTAGTAGTTGTATCTAGAAAGTTCAGATAATTTTTGCTCCCTTAAATCATGTGCTTAGTGCTTTTATTCATCACAATATGCTTAGAACATAACAACTATGACACCAATAGCAATCCTTTACTAGCATCAAATGAAGCTGAAATCTCCAAACTGTTGACAGTAACACTACAAAGCCACTTTAACCAGACCTCTGCTTCTAAAATATAATGTATTCATTTTCTACGTTTATAGATGAAATTTTCGAGTAAGAAACATCCCGAGTTTCTACTGTCCTTTGTGTGTATAGCCATTCTAGAAAGTTGGACCTAGAAATATATATATATATATATATATATTTCAACCCTCATTTTTAGTTTCATAAGTAGATAAGACTACTCAAATACATGTTTTGTGTTAACTTTGTAAATGCTTATTTTATTAAGCTTATTAACTTAATATATATATATATGGGCTGATTTTGCAAATGTTTTCTCTCCTTCACTTTTTATAGATCATATATGTTCCACAATGAAAGAAAGAATACAATTGATAGATATTAGGGACAAAAAGATAAGAAAAAAATAAATCTATATAAAAGAAAATGGAATTTTAAATTGTTTAGTATGTAAAAACTTTTAAAACATATTGTGAAGTTGTTTGATCTGAATTAAAATGAAAATACTGCTTTACCGATACATACAAAGTTTGACAAATTTTATAATAGATTATCCAATAGGACAAAAATAATCAATACAAACATTTATTTCAATAGGATGTTATATGAAAACAATAAAAGAATATGCTAATCAAATGTCTAATGTTAGTTGTATTTAATTGTCTATTTTTATTTTTGTCTAATGAAATAATGTACTTTATAAAATTCATTGAGTTTTTTTTTTCCTATAAAAATCTAATTATATGGTTTATATTATACTAGGTTTTGCTCTACTAGGTGCGTTGGAACAAGACTACAATGTTAACATATATATTGAGGTAATGTATGATATAAAGTTGTTTATAATTTATATCTCTTATTTCTATATTCACTTAATGTTTATTATTTATTGTTTATATTTAAAGATGGATAAATCTTGGATTAATTTGCCATGCAATACACCACAGTATTTAGTGGAACTAAATAACTTTTTAGATTTTGCCTTTCAATATGGCGCCAACACAAATACGATAATATGTCCATGTAGTAAATGTGGCTTTAGGAAGTGGAGAACTCGAGAAGAAGTATATGACCATCTGCTTTGTAAACCCTTTCCTCAAGGTTACACATTTTGGTGTCGTCACGGGGAGCCAATACCGGGGGAGCCTGTTTTGGTAAATGGAGATGACACAACAAATACAGAATATGAAGATCCAATGCAAATAATGATAAATGATGCATTTGGATTGTTTGACATGTACACCAATGGAGAGTCATTTACATCATCATTTGAACATAGAGATGATGTTGAAGGAGGTGTATTAGAATCACAACATGGAGGAAATGTTATGGCTCAAGAGTTGTTTGATTTACTTAAAGATGGGGAGCAACCACTCTACGATGGATGCGTAAAGTTTTCAAAATTATCTTTCTTGGTGAAATTGTATCACATTAAAGTTCTATGTTGAATTAGCAACAAAGCAATGGACATTATCCTTGAGTTGTTGCACGATGCCTTTAAAGATGCAAACATCCCTTCATCTAATTACGATGCAAAGAAGCTCCTCAACAAGCTTGGCCTTTATTACACTAAGATTCATGTTTGTCCGAACGATTGTATGTTATATTGGGGAGAGGGTGAAGATAAAGAGGAATGCAAAACATGTAAGATATCTAGATGGAAGCAAAAAGGTCATGAAACTACTAATGAACACAAATTAATTAATGAGAAGCAACAAAAAAAAATTGACAGCAAAAGTTTTACGATACTTTCCATTGATCCCACAGTTGAAAAGGATGTTTATGTCTTCAAAGATATCTAATAGCATGGTTTGGCACCTTGAGAATAATAACACTGATGGGTTGATGAGGCACCCTAGAGATTCAAATGCTTGGAAGACTTTTGATCTAAAATATCCTGATTTTGCTTCTGATCCTTAAAATGTACAATTGGCCTTAGCAAGTGATGGTTTTAATCCTTTTGGGTCTTTGAGCAATAGTTATAGTATTTGGCCATTGGTTCTCATTCCATACAACACTGCTCTATGGATGTGTATGAAGCAAACAAACTTTATTCTCTCAAGCATAATTCCTGGAAAGCGAATGCCAGGTAATGACATTAATGTCTACATGCAGCGACTTATAGCAGAGTTGAAAGAGTTGTGGGAAAAAGGTGTTGAAACATATGATGCTTCAAAGAATGACGTGTTCATGATGCGAGCATGTCTTTTTTGGACCATTAGCGACTTTCCTGGCCTTGGGATGCTTTTAGGATGGAATACTTATATTGGCCTAGCTTGTCCATCTTGTAATTTTGATGCAACTTCACTTTGTCTTCCATTTAGTAATAAATGGTGTTTTATGGGTCATCGACGATTTTTATCTAGAGGGCACAAATTTCGGTTGAATCGAGTCTAGTTTAATGGAAACATTGAGGACAGGGACCTACCAAAACAATTATCTGGCTCAAATATTTTGGAGCAAGTCAAGAATATAAAATCACATTTGGAAAGAAACAAAAATCATTAGATAAACGAAAGAGAAATTATGGAAAAAACACCACTACATGTCAAACACAACAATGGAAGAAGAAAAGCATATTCTTTGAACTTCCATATTGGGAGTTTAATTTGTTGCGACACAACTTGGATGTGATGCATATTGAACAGAATGTATGTGACAATATAATTTTCACATTGGTAAATGACAAAGACAAAAGAAAATATCATGTTGAGGCTCGAAAAGACTTGCAAGCGATGGGTATAAGAAGAGAACTTTGGCCACCAAAAGATGGGAAAAAGTTTCCTGCAACTTTGTTTACACTACAAAAAGAAGAGATAAACATTTTGTTGTACACCTTGAAAAATATTAAGGTGCTAGATGGATATTCAAGCAACATTTCTAGATGTGTTGATATAGATCAAAGAAAGATTTTTCGGTTGAAAAGTCATGATTGTCACATTTTAATGGAACAATTGTTGTCGTTGTCTATTAGAAATGTGTTGCCTATCCAAGTTGCAACTATATTGGTTGATTTATGCAGATTTTTTAAGTTACTATGTGCTAAAGTGTTAAGCCATGATGAACTAGACAAGCTTAAGGAAGAAATTGTTCTTATAATGTGTCATTTGGAAATGTTGTTTCCTCCATCATTCTTCATAGTTATGGTTCTTATACAACGTGAGCAAGGGATGAAAACTCAAAACAGTGGTGTGTTTTATAGCTTTGGAACTAAAAGTTATGCAAGTACAAGTGATAATAGGCCAATAGAAGACTTAGTGCCATATTATGGGAAGGTAGTTGACATTATTGAATTAAATTACTATGGTCGATTCATGGTGCCTCTATTTAAATTCCAATGGAGTAACACTACAAATTCTAGATATGTTAGAAAAGATGCATTGGGATTCACATCAATAAATTTTTCTCATTTGATACATACGAGTGAAAGGGAGGATGATGAACCATACATTCAAGCTTCTCAAGCTCAACTTGTGTATTATGAGGAAGACAAGAAGGATGAAGGATGGTGTACCCCAATTCACTTAAAATCGAGAGACTTATTTGACATGGGTGGGGATGCTACAGCAATAACTTATGAAAGCGAGTCTTGTCAGCCATAGTTAGCCTCATTTTTTTCAGATGACAATTTTGAAAGTCATTTGTCTAGGCCCAGTGTAAATGTAGAATTTGATTAGGTGTCTAGTCTTGAATTAAAGTCATAATAATTTCATTTTGTGTTTGTCTTGGATTAAATTTTACTATAGATATTTTTAAACTCAAATGATTTTAGATGGATATTCATAAATATATTATTTCATATGTCAAGTTTGGCAAAGATGAGAACAAGAATGAGAAGGTATATTTTCTAATATAGTTGTGCAGTTGTAGGTTCATCAAGAATGAGAAGACAATATTTCATGTTATGTTTCTATGGTACTTTTGATGAGTTAACTTTTGTGGTAAATATGTATATTCTACTTTCTTTGTATGGAGACACCTCAAAATTCTCATGATTCAAACAATGATGAGTAATTTCTACATGATCATCATGATGAACTATCATCTCATTCGCATAGAAATAAATCAAAAAGAAAATATTGGATGGTTCAAGTGAGAAGTAAGTCAAATAATTTGCACTTGTTAATCTAAATATTTGTTTATGCATTACTTGAAAGGTTTGATAACAATTTGTTAACATTTTTTTCTTATTTATAGCTAATGAAAGAGAGATAAGAGAATGTGGTATAATGGTTAAAGAAATTTATGATCTTCCATTGGGAGATAAAGTTGTGATACCTTTTGATGGAAACCAACCAAGTGCCACAAATGTAGATGGTCTTTTAGGAGGATTTTTAGGTCGGTTGGCAGCATATTCTAAAATGTTTTCCATCTGTTTTGAGAATTGGCATTTGGTGCTTAATAGTTACAAAAATCGAGCATGGAATGATGTCATTAAGGTAATAGTACATTTTTTTGTTGTTACTTTTATATATTGTCAAAGAGGGTTAATTTTTTATTATATTGTATTATTATATTTACAAATATTAAGTTATTCTAGGCGAAGTTATTGTGGGATCCAATCTACGAAACTGCGGCAAAAGTATATATGATGAAAGACATAGGCAAAAAATGGAAGGAAAACATGCTAAAATTGTTTTGTACTTACTATGATGATAAAAAGAGTCGGGATGAAAATGTAAAGAACCCACCATTGTCAATTCCAGAAACTGAGTGGGCAACTTTCATAGACTATAGATTGAAAGAAAACACAAAGGTATTTTCTTACTCAATATTTATAATTTGGTTACCCATGATTATAGAGTTCATTTTGTGTGTATGTGTATTTGTAGAATATGTGCAAAAGGAATGTTGAAAATAGATCCAAACTCAAGATTAATCACACAGGTGGATCCAAAAAACTCAAAAGAAAAAGAGCAGAGATTGTAAGTATCTAAATATAAGTTCAGTGTACTTTTTTTTCTTTTTTGTAAATTAGATATGCTTAATAATTGGAAATATGATTGTTATAAATAGATGATGAAAACTGGCCAACCAGTGAGTAGAGGTAATTTTTATATTCATACTCATATGAGGGCTGATAGGACATACATAAATGAAGAGGCTCAAATTATTTGTGTAAGTGATTAAATTTTTGTATATTTGGTTCATTTTTGTTTTTTAAGTTATATTTATATCGTGTAACTTCAATTACACAGGAGAAGATTGTTGAGATAAAGAATCATGGAATACTTCTGTGGAAATCTCACCCAATGATTCCCTTGGTCAAGTGTTTGGAAAAGAACATCTAGGTCGAGTACGAGGTGTGGGAGACGGAGTTTGTCCATCCCAAATTTTTGGATCATCCAACCCAAGATTTGGTGGCATTCCTACTGCTACTAATTGTGTTCAAGAACTTAAGATTGAAGTTCAAGAGTTGAAAAATCAAATAAGGACAAAGGATGGAAATATGAAAACAATGGCTACACTTGTTGCTCAACTGCTAACACATTCATCAATGTCAGTACCTGTTGAACTTCTTGATGTTATAGTAAGTTTTTCTTATCATATCCCATGATTAGCTATAAAACTTCAATAGATTTGTAGAAATAATTATTTATTCTTTTACTTTCATTATTGCAGCAACAACAAAGTCCAGTGACTGTCATTCCTCATCAAATGCTAACACCAGGCAACCTTAGAAATACTTTGGAGTTTGTATTCTACTTATTATTGTACTGCTAATGTTTTAACTAGACTATGATTTAGACCTTATGCTCTATTAGAATGTTTTAGATCTTATGCTTGATATTAGGACTGAGGGTATGATGATGATATACTATGTTGTCATCATTTTGACAATAGACCTTATACACTTTTTGAGTCAGATCTTTGAACACCTGATTTTGAGTGAGAATATCTGATTGAGTTTCCTTCAATTGGAAATGAGTTTGATGCAAATACTTTTATATTGTCAATCATTAGAAATTATTGCCTTCACTTTAAGGATTCTGAATCAATGACATTTAATTGAAAGTTATTTGAATGACTTTCATTTTATTCAAAAAGTGGATCCAAGTTTCTCAAGTACATTACATTGGTCTATGTTGTTGGTCTTTATTCTGAAACAATTTGGAATGTATCATTGCTTAATGTTCTTTATGTAGTTGTCCATCTTGTGTGAATCTTTTACAATCTTTTACAATCTTGATAAAGACCTGCGTTTGGCCAGTAATTGTTGCTTCCCTGTAGCTGTATTTCATAGTTAGTCGTGTTGCTTACAGTTATTGGCTATAGTTCCTATGTTTCACCAAAGATAGGCGCCCGATATTAGAAAAAGAAAGAATATCGTATTTTACTATCTAGCATTATTTTTTGTTCCTATGTTTCACCATACTTGAATTAACACCAACCTGTTTGTTGCTCATGACTGATAGCCCGAGACAAATGACAGACAACTAGTTATATTTTAACTTCTGGCAGTGTTACCCCACTCCTTAAGCATAATATTTTGGAAGTTAGATTGTTGGTATACTCTGATTTTTCTCCTTTGTTAGTTATTAATAAATTAATAAAGTGCTAATGGTGTGTTATGTCAATATGCAAAGGTGTGTCCAAAGCGTGACACACTCAAAGAGTGGTTGACTCCTCTGTATCTTGATTTAGTTCCTTAGATAAACACATCTTTGTCATATGCCTTTTATAGCAGCATTACACTGTTTTTCTTCCAGAAAACTATTCGAATTATTAGTTTGATCCTTTATCACATATGGTTGAATGATGGCATATTCTTGGTTTTGTGGAGCATTTTAGGGTGAGTTCTTTGTTTGGATTAATTTTTTCTCGGCATTGTCAATAATATGGTTTTTTTTTTAGTTTCTATGAAGTTTTGTATGGATTTTGAGTACACTAAATAAAAAGAAAGTTTTGCTTAATGTAACCTTGACAGTTATTGTTTTAACCTTTTATTTTCCAAAGCACATTGTCAAGAGTCAAATGTTTTTGAATATAGGTCATTCTTTTTAATCACTTATCGATCCTTTTTAATATATATAATATATAATAATGACATTATTCCAATTATTTAAAAAAAATTATATCATTTTATTAAATTAAAAATAAAAAGTATTTGCATCCTAGATTGATCGAGGTTACCCATTATTAAATTTTTTAAATTCTTATACATAGTGGCAATTGTAAGTGCCACTAAATTTTTTAATTCTTAGACTTCAAACGGTTCAATTTTTTAAATTCCAAGATTTACTGGCGGTTACAACCGCCGCCAAATATTTTAAATTCCTAGATTTACTAGCGATTACGATCGCCATGAAATTTTTTTAAATTCTTTAAATTCCTAATTTTACTGGCGGTTGCAAGTGCCGCTAATTTTTTTTTGTTTTAAAAAATAAAAGATGATTTAGAGGCGGTTAAAACCAACGTTAAAATTTTTAGTGGCGGTTATTCCGGCAATTACAGTAAACCGGCATTATGATGACTTTGTGGCGCTAAATTCGGTGGTAGTTAATTAACTGACGGTAGAGAAAATTCAAAATTTTAGTAGTATTTTAAGCAATTGGTTCACAAGATTGGACTCCGTCATCTTAATGATGTAATTTCCTAGTAAGGTTTTAACGAGACACATTCTTTTACCAATGGACACCCAATGGGGAGTGTTATGAATTAATGGTCGTCCATTAATTTGATACAATTACTCATATGATTGATATGACTGATACTCATATGATTCATTAAACTTTTTGTAAATATTTGTATTAACTATTGGATTTGTATCCATTATGGGTTACCATGTTGTATCTTTAAATATGTCTCTTCTTATAAGTAATAAGATACATAGAAAAGTTGTTCCCTATTCTATCATTCTCTATTCTTTATTCTTCGTTCTATTCTTCTCTCTAATATTAGCTTTATTTTAAAATAAAAATTATGTTGAATAAATATATTATGTGCTCGATAAACATTAATTAGACATTATACGCAATTTTTCACTTTATTACTTTTACTAAATATGTTATACAATCTATTTTATTCTTTTATCTTATGAATATAGAGTAATGATTTTATAAAATTATACTTTTGAATATAAGAAAGAATAAACTTCTAAATTATATTTATAATATTTTAAATATTGATTTAGTTCAATATTATCTTAAAATAAATCAAGTGGTATAGCTTTTAAAAAGATATAACATATACTTTTATGTTAATTAATAAATCATAAAAATAATTCTCAATATTAATTTTTAATTATTTATAGCATAACGTTCGTAAACCCCTTTTTCCTTTCAGCTTTATAGGTGTTTGGGCCTAGCCTATCGTGGGCCTAAGGCCAGCCAAGTAAGGGGACCACTACCCCTTTCCAGCCCCTAACCCCCATGCATTCTGTCTCATTTGCAGAAATCATATTCTCCCTCCCCTTTTCTTTCCTCCAGTAAGAGTTCTGTTAGGGCACAAAGATTCACTCCTCTCCATTTGGGTATATTGTTCTGGTTAGGGTTTAACCTTTTACGTTCGTTTTGTTCTGTTGTTCACATTTCTAGCTCGTTGTTTGAATTCTTAGAGCTATGGTACCCCTTGGTTTCGTACTTGGTGGCGTTTGCTAGCATCTAAGAAGGTAAGGGAAGCTAGGTTCTTCTTCGCATTTTTGAAATATGTGGTTTGTTTTACTTTCTGTTTTATGCTTAAATGATTGGAAAATGTTAGTTTTAGTATCTTTCTAAGTTAGGGGTTCAAATATTCATGAAACTGTGATGTTTGACGTCTTTTCTCGTATTCAGATGCATCACACAGTCGCTGGGCGAGTTCTTTGGCTTGCTGGGCGACTGTATATTTTTCTGATATGGGCAGTTTTAGTAAAATTGACTTTCCTGACTCATTAACCGTTGGATTGAGCTCAAATTTTGACATTTTGTTAATAACATGCTATTTTATGGTTTGACCGGTTGGATCATCGATTAGATGTCTGTAGCTTGAGAAATGTGTCACGCATTACTGCAGCGATTTTGGTTTTGTGATAATAAATTTTCTTAGGAATTTTGGTATAAGAATTATGGTTGTGTGTTGTGCTTGATTGTATGGAATTGTAGGTACTTAAATATTGGCAATCATTTATTTAGGATAAATACTATTTTGTGATATATGTATGTCTTGGTATGCATTTATAAAGTATGAGATTAAATGAAATCTTGTTATGTTGAGTATGAAATGGAAAACATGATTTGTTTGATTAGTGATGGATTGGCATGAGACTTGAATGATTGAGATTGTATGTGGAAATTGTTGGTAAAAGAGTTTCAAGGGAAACTCTTTGTAACATCACGAATGGATATTACGGATTTAAATATTAAAATAGAGAAAATATAATTAAATTGCATTTACTGAAATATCATTTCCCAAAATGCAGGAAATTTTAAAACTCTTATTTCTTTCACAATAAACCAAAATTCATAAGTATAAATAAGATTTTAATTATCCAAAAGTCCAAAATATTCCTAATTACAATTTATTTGAAGCATAAAAACTTCATAAAAGTTCTGATAAAATCTTCTCCCAAAACCAGCCCCGCTCCGTCTCTAGGCCTCACCAGATCCACCTGAAATAACATCTGCTCCCGTGTACCGCGTACACGATCATCGCCAAACACAAGCAGATAGGGTAAGCTAACAAATAACACATATATATAAATATTGCAAAGTTATATATATATATATATATATCACATAATCACACCAATATTGCACAGTTATGATGAGTCGAACCTTGACTCACATTCAATACTTAAATTTTGGGAATTTAATATTATTTTTGCGCTTAAAAATTGTATTTAGTTGCATACTATATTATTGGATATTATTGAGTTTAATAATGCAACTGTAATTTAATTTAGGTCCTTAAGAGTGTAATTAATGAATATTTTAATTCTTAAATTAAGTCCCAAAATAGGAATTTTGGAAAGGAATAGTTCAGGTACTAAATGTACCCCCAATTCTCATGTTTACACCCCATTTTTCCAATTGGAATATCTATTTCTAAAAAAAACATTTCTGGAGCTAACTGCACCCCTCTTTTCATGTTTACACCCCCTTCTGTACTTTACTTTCAATTTTTTTGTTCTGCACCCTCCTTTTTACTAAGCTGCACCCCTAATGTCACTTAAACTCTAGTCCACTAGATTTCGCCACATGGCAATCCTCCACTTACTAAATTAACCAATTAAAGCTTGCCACATCCTCAATCCCCCACTCACTAAAATAACCATTCACAGTTTGCCACACCATCAATCCTCCACTAACTCAAATCACCAATTAAAACATGCCACCTCATCACTCTCTCTCTCTCTCTCTCCTTCACACAACCAAAACTCTAACCCTAATCTCCTTCTTCCTCTCCATCACTCTTCCGCCACCGGCATCTCCCATGGCAGCCATGACTGTGTCTGGCCACCGCTACTCACGCCGAAATGCAGCCATCATGTCGCACCATCACCGGAAAACATCGTCACCGTTGCAGCAATCAGAGTTCGCGACTGCTCCGTCTTCTTTGCGCATCCCGCAGCCACCACCACCGTGACTACACTCGTCGATCTCGCTGCCACCACCACGCCGGAATCCATGGTTGCACTTCCTTCGGGCACGAACTATCGGAACAGCCTTGCGTTCACGAACACGAATCCATGGCCGCCGCGAACTATGAAAAACTGCCGGAAACCATGGCTGCCACACCTTCCTCTTCCTCACGCCTTCATCGCCTCCTTCTTCTACGACTCCATCGCCTCTACCGATCCTCCATATTCTAACTTGTGACCTGCATAAGTCAAGGACAGTGAAGCACCACCGCAACCCAACTTAGCATTGCAGATCTTTCACAATAAACCAAAATTCATAAGTATAAATAAGATTTTAATTATCCAAAAGTCCAAAATATTCCTAATTACAATTTATTTGAAGCATAAATACTTCATAAAAGTTCTGATAAAATCTTCTCCCAAAACCAGCCCCGCTCCGTCTCTAGGCCTCACCAGATCCACCTGAAATAACATCTGCTCCCGTGTACCGCGTACACGATCATCGCCAAACACAAGCAGATAGGGTAAGCTAACAAATAACACATATATATAAATATTGCAAAGTTATATATATATATATATATATCACATAATCACACCAATATTGCACAGTTATGATGAGTCGAACCTTGACTCACATTCAATACTTAAATTTTGGGAATTTAATATTATTTTTGCGCTTAAAAATTGTATTTAGTTGCATACTATATTATTGGATATTATTGAGTTTAATAATGCAACTGTAATTTAATTTAGGTCCTTAAGAGTGTAATTAATGAATATTTTAATTCTTAAATTAAGTCCCAAAATAGGAATTTTGGAAAGGAATAGTTCAAGTACCAAATGTACCCCCAATTCTCATGTTTACACCCCCTTTTTCCAATTGGAATATCAATTTCTAAAAAAAACATTTATGGAGCTAACTGCACCCCTCTTTTCAGGTTTACACCCGCTTCTGTAATTTACTTTCATTTTTTTTGTTCTGCACCCCTCCTTTTTACTAAGCTGCACCCCTAATGTCACTTAAACTCTAGTCGACCAGATTTCGCCACATGGCAATCCTCCACTTACTAAATTAACCAATTAAAGCTTGCCACCGCTCTTCCGCCGCCGGCATCTCCCATGGCCGCCATGACTGCGTCCGGCCACCGCTACTCACGCCGGAACGCAGCCATTCTGTCGCACCAGCACCGGAAAACATCATCATCGTTGCGGCAATCGGAGTCCGCGACTGCTCCGTCTTCTTTGCGCATCCCGCAACCACCACCACCGTGACTGCACTTGCCGATCTCGCTGCCACCACCAAGCCGGAATCCATGGCTGCACTTCCTTCGTGCACGAACTATCGGAACAACCTTGCGTTCACAAACCCGAATCCATGGCCGTCACGAACTATGCAAAACTGCCGAAAACCATGGCTGCCACACCTTCTTCTTCCTCGCGCCTCCATCGCCTCCTTCTTCTACGACTCCATCGCCTCCACCGATCCTCCATATTCGAACTCGTGACCTGCATAAGTCGAGGACAGTGAAGCATCACCG
>Ga0214543_1003918_pt1 | contig 28552 bp, 30 predicted proteins | sample CNSS2metaG_FD_160094 | JGI IMG/M metagenome (GOLD analysis project Ga0214543, IMG submission 160094) | Root nodule microbial communities from cowpea collected in UCLA plant growth center, Los Angeles, California, USA - CNSS2 | ecosystem: Host-associated > Plants > Roots > Nodule | place: USA... | reverse complement strand
TTATAAAATTATAAAATTATAAAATTATAAAATTATAAAATTATAAAATTATAAAATTATAAAATTATAAAATTATAAAATTATAAAATTATAAAATTATAAAATTATAAAATTATAAAATTATAAATTTATAAAATTATAAAATTATAAAAATATAAAAATATAAAAATATACAATTATAAAATTTTAAAATTTTAAAATTATAAAAGTATAAAATTGTAATTTTGTTTAGTTGGTATTATAAAATATTTATCAATACAGGTTAAGACATATTAGTAGGATTATTTTTTCAATAAAGATCTAGTGATTTTTTTTATTATTATCGTCTACAGGGATTTTTTCTTACCGTTGTCACTAGCGTTAGTAATAATGTTTTTAATTTTATAAAGTTTTTCATGTAGTGATATTTAAATTCTTTAACTAACAAAAAAAAAGTTATTATTTAACAAATTTTAATTATCCTATTTAAATAACATATTTCAAAAATTAAACATTTTATAATAAAAACAATTTAAATTTAATGTATTTAAATATTTAAAAAATTTGTAAAATTCTTTATTCAAACACAAAGTTAATTAATTTCATAAACCATTTAATGTTACATTAATTGACTGCTTATTGAAGATATTTTTTTCTATCCTCTTTAATTTGAAGCTTGACAATGTATGAACTAGACATTGAATGTGAAGCTAGCAAAAAATAGAATAAATTTTTTTTTTCATTTATCAGTGAAGCTTTAAGATTTAAAAAATGTTAAAAAGAATTATAATTATTGAACAAGAGAGTGAAATTGGGTAAAAATATAATGTCATAGGAGTGATTTCTTTTGCGAAAATTAATTTGAAAAAGGATGTGCAAATAAGTTTGAATAGATTTGAATGTTAAGTTTGTGTTATGTCTTTTAAGGAATTTGGAAGAGAAAGTGAATAGATTTAAAATATAAAGTTTACGAAAGTTTGTGAAAGATTTGATTAATGACATATATAAAAATAATTTTTAATAAATTAAAATGTAAGATTAATATTTTTTTCGTGTTATTAAAATTAATATATAATTATTTATTATTATCATTATTTATTATTATTAGATTAAATTATGTTTTTTATCTTTATTTTTATAAGAAAATATCAATTTGGTCACTTTCATTCATTTGTCTCAATTTCGACTTTTTCTTGTCTTTTATCATCTTTTGAATTTTCCAACTTCATTTATCATCAAGCTCAAGGTCTTTAGCTTTCTTTTTGTAACTGGGAAATCACCAAATTGGTCACAAATGCAACATCTATAGGACATTGGAATTAACCCTTGTATCTTCTATAGGTTAGTCATGAGTTTAGTTTGCTTTAGCTACACAGACACACATTAAAATGTCCAAAAAATATAATCAAAGCTTAAAAAACCAATTTAGCACCAAATTTCATTCAAAACTCATTTTATCCAAACCTAGTGAATTTAAAGACAATTAGCATCGAAGAAAGTCAAGTGAATGTAAGAAAAAATGCAAGTGCGTAAAAATGCATTCAACATATGCAATAATAAAGCAATTATGCAAGTGAGAAAAAAAATTAAAAGAAAGATATAAACCATGCTAAAAAGCACATTATATTAATTTATAGAAGAAAGATTTTGCATTCCAAAAATTATATAGACCTCTCCTTAATGAATTTGTGGCCATTAGACATTTTTTTTAATTCCCTCTAGTCTGGCATTAATAGTTGTCACTTAGGTTAGGATCTTTGTAATTCAAATAAAAAGGAAAAATAAAAAGAATAAATCTATCACAAAGACATTAATGTGCATGTGTTCTCCCTTTCTACCATAAGCCATGTGTTTCAAGTTATGCACAAAGTCTCACTTGGGTGCATTTATTTGGAATAGAAAATATGGGTTGGATTCCGAGAGAGAAAATGGAATATGGGTGTAGTGGATGGCAAGAAATGCATTTTAGGTGTAAGGAAAATAATACTTTCATAGCCTTAGAAAAATTACAGCCATTTCATTTTGCTACATATTTTAAAATAAAGTAAAATAAAATAAATATAATTAAAATATTCTTATTTAAGTTATTAAATGAATTTTAATGGGGTAGATAGTTTAAGTTGTCAATTATAAGTTGTTAAATGGGTATATTTTGTTTAATGGATGTGAAACATAGCACCACCATAGTATTTAAAAAAAAATGTATTTAAATTTTTTTCCTACAATTCCTTTTTAATTTTAATTTTAATTTTATCTTCCCAGTTTTATTTATTTTAATTATAAATGTCAACTTTAATTTAATTTTAATAACATTTCTATTATTTACATTTAAAATTTAAATTATATCACATTTATTTTCGAGGATAAAATGGTAATTATCTATTTTTATTCATTAAAATATTTTTATAATCTATGATATTTATCACATCATACACAAATTTTCACAAATTTTCATCTCAAATATACTTAAATCACGTTATCTATCCCTTAATCAAAACAATAACAAAATCTTCTTTACATCCCCTCAAATCCATTTGCTCACTCTCACTCAAATACACTCCCCAATCCAAACACACCCAAAATTTTTTATTGTTGCTCTTTTCCTCTTTCGCACCACCCCTTTTCCCATTTCTCCTTTCCTTTAAGGGTTGTCTCCAAACCCTATTTTTTTCCCCACTAGTGCAAAAACGACAAACCACGACGCTGAGTAATGATGTTTATATCGCTAACGTAGAAACAAGGTGTACATTGGCATTGGTTGATGTGAGTTGTGCACATTGGTTGATGTGAGTTGTACACATTGGTCTCCTCTCTCATTTGGTAAAGCTTATGGTGGAGATTGTATTTTATGGTGATGTTGTAGTTCCTATATCGACATTGAATTTTGGTATTGTATCACAAGCATCGCAAACCTTGCTGAAACATCTCATAAGGATGACAACACAGATTGAATTGGTTACACCACACATTGAATTAGATTGTATTTCCACTAATATTGTTACATATGTAGTATATAGTATCCTAACTAATGTCATGTATGTTTTGTGTAGCAACATGAAATAGAGTTGCATGTATCAAAAAATAATTTGGAGGATCCACTAGCCACATTGACGAAGGTTAGTTGCAACCATAGGCAAAAAGCGAGCGGTGATTCCTTAGGATGCTCCTATTTTGGGCAAATTCAACGAGCTTCCATTGTTCATATATAAATCTGATTTGATGGAGATCTTACCAAGATATGATGAGGAGTTAAAAATATTTGTTGTGCAATTATGGATGATGTAAGTTTACTTTTAAAATCATTTTTATTTGTTACCTTATTACACATGTGTTATTAATGTATCAAATTTAGCTACTTGCGTGGTTTGTGTTTGGAAGCAAGAAAGGATGACACATATGGGTTTATAGACTCTTTCCAATGGATAACAGGAATCTAGAAACAAAAAACTACATCACTAACCATAATGCAGCGAAAGAAACAAGTTTACCTTGCTCCATACATAAATAAGTAAGTTTATCATTATTTTTAACGTATAATTTTGGCATTTTAAATATATATTAACTAATAATGCAATCGTCATTGACAATTGCTAGTTCTATGAGTACTAGAACGTACCACTTTTTAGTTTTTCTCTTTGCATAGAAAGCCCCCCCTCCCCCCCTCCCCACCCCCTTATTTTTAAAATATAGTAGATACGTAAGTCTATTTTATGAAACAACTACTACTACTACATTGACCTTCAATACATAATGTCATGTTTTCTAACATTGAATGTTTTAATTTCAGTGCTTTTAATGGACATAGTATATTGAGTGGTAAATCAATTGCCAACACTAAAAATGTCACATGGATTTCCCTCAAAGTATTTATATTGTATCATTCATTTACTTTTGTATTATCATTTAATTGACCTAAATACTTTTACTATGGGTGTAGTGAAATAAACAAATTGGAGTTATGAGTGTGACTATTACGTCATGCAATGGATGACAACCATTGTTCAAGCTAATTATCAAAGTGATTAGAATGAGGTAATATTCTATATATCTCTCTCTCTCTCTCTCTCTCTCTCTCTCTCTCTCTCTCTCTCTCTATATATATATATATATATATATATATATATAAACCCATTTTTAACTTTCATGTACTAAATTTAACTTTAATTCACTTTTGCAGAATTTTAAAGACAAACAACCATTCGATGAAAATGCATTAGCTTATGTTCAACAAGCGTGAGCAATTTCCTTCTTAGATATAAGAATATAGAGTAGATTGAGTTAGAGTTAGTTTGTAATACTTTTATATATATTAGTTATTTATTTGTTTAACTTTTGAGATCTTTAAATCATTTAAACCGGTTGTTTGAATGTTTTTGATCTGTCTGAATGTGTGAACTATCTAACAAGATTGTGATAAGATGAAATTGCAAATATTGTATTTAAGAAAAAAAAAAAAACTCATATTTAGTGACGATTGTAGTCAAAATTGTCGTTATATAGATTCTTCAACGACAATTATAGCCATGATAGTTGTAGTTTTTTAATATAATTTTTTTTTTTTACATTTTATAACCATTATGAAAACTTCTAAAAAAAACCGTTGTGATTTTTCATTTCTAAACTTTTCTCTTCTTAAGCTTAAGACAAAGAATGACAATTGTACTTGAGACTAATCATAGTTTTAGGAGAATTGACAACAGGTGACCCAATCGTCGACTTGTTGGCTCCTAAGTTTTACCACTTTTCTTTACCACCTGAAGTGGCGTCAGGGTGTGGCATTTCAATTTTGATTTTCAATTTAATTTTAAGTTGGCCAACTCACAGATGAAAGTGAATGTGTATTCTGTGTGTGGATTCCTTTGCACCAACTTCTCGAAACCCAGCTTCCATTTTCGAACCTCATTCCTTTGCACCCACTTCTCGAAACCCGACTGCCAATTTCAAACCCCATTCCTTTGCACCGACTTCTCGAAACCCAGCTGTCATTTTTGAACCCTATTCCTTTGCACCCACCAAGCCTCCCACCCACGAAGCCTGTGAGGAAGAATCAATTTGATTTTGGTGGTGGCTCTCTCGTCCAATCACGAAAGCAGGCGTGCCATTTTAGAGTGTTATCTTCACCGAAATTGGAGTTTTCTTCGTTCATTCCCATCCATGAAGCATAGCACCAAAGAAGGCAACCACGAACAGAACCCTCCCATTCACGATTGTTGCAAGTGCAAGGAATCCTAAAAGGGGCCTTGGTCCTTCAAATTTTGAAATTAACTTACAACTCAAGAGCAATTAAATAAAATGGAAGCTAGGGTTAAGATAATAAAATAATAAAATTTTAGGGTTTTTTTTATCAAAAATAGTTATTTGACAAAAAGTTTGTCAAAACTTTTTTGTCAATATATCATCTCCCAAAAAGAAGAAAAACATATATACCCCTTCAACGATTTCTACCTCCGTTCCCTCCTACAAGTGCTCTAGATCATTTTGCTAATCAAATTTGGAGACCAATGACAATTATGTCTTTTCGACGTGTTAATTGTTGCCAGGTCACAGTTGTAGAGTGATAGCAAAACTCGACACCAGTGGCAACACATGTTTTTACCTAATTTTATAACAGAAAATTATATTTTTTACACTTCTTTTTTCTCTTATTTCCATTTTATAATTCTTTTTAATAATAAAATGTTAGAATTTTAAAATATAATAATATATTTTTGAAGTATCAAATAAAGTATAGAAAAAGTTAGGGTGAACTAATTCTTCCCAAACTATTTTAAAATAAAACTATGACATGATTTGTATTAGATGGATATTATTTCTCAGAACCTTAATTTTATCTTCAAATCACTCATTACCTTTTTCTTATTCTCATAAAAATTATAAACAAAAGGTATCTTTTTTTTTTTTTACTGTATAAATATCGCTATTATTTATTTATTTATTTTTATAATTTTGATATAAAATCTCATTTATCTGCAACAACACAACAACACTACAACACTGGTCTCATTCTGGTGGAAAGGTGATGGAAGCCTGGTTCATCATCGTAGTCTCAGCGTGCGTCTGTGTCATCGTAAGAGCCATATTCTCCCTTCAAACCAAAACCATCAACACCCCTCCGGGCCCTCTTCACATCCCGATCCTCACAAGCATCCAATGGCTCCTCAAATCCTTCAGCCAACGCGAGCCAATTCTCCGAAACCTCCACGCCAAGTTTGGCCCCATCGTCACCATCCGCATCGGATCTCAACCAGCTATATTCATCGCCAACGGTACCCTCGCCCACCAAGCCCTCGTCCAAAATGGTTCTCTTTTCTCCGATCGCCCCAAGGCTCTCGCCACCGCCAAAATCATAACAACCCATCAACACAACATTAACTCCGCCTCCTATGGCGCCACCTGGCGCACCCTCCGCCGCAACCTCACCTCCCAGATTCTCCACCACTCCCGCATCAAGTCCTTCTCTGGGATTCGCAACTGGGTGCTCCACACCCTCCTCACGCACCTCAAATCCCACTCCCATTCCAACAACTCTGTCAGAGTCATCGACCACTTCCAATACTCCATGTTCTGCTTGCTTGTCTTCATGTGCTTCGGGGAACGACTCGACGATGGCAAAGTCAGAGACATCGAGCGCGTGCAGCGCCAGATGGTTGTGCGCCTTAAGAGCTTCAACATCCTCAATTTCTGGCCCAGAGTCACGCGCGTTTTGTTCCGCAAACTCTGGGAGGAGTTGCTGAGGCTTCGGAAGGAGCAAGAGGATGTTTTGGCTCCTGTTATAAGAGCGAGGAAGCAAAAGCGAAAGCAAGGCAAGAATGAAGGTGTTGTTTCGTATGTTGATACTTTGTTGGATTTACAGTGGCCCGAGGAGAAACGAAAGCTCAACGAAGAGGAGATTGTGACGCTGTGTAATGAGTTTTTAAACGCGGGCACGGATACGACTTCCACTGTGTTGCAGTGGATCATGGCGAATTTGGTGAAGTACCCGCACGAGCAAGAGAGGGTGGTGGATGAGATAAGGGAGGTGTTGGGTGAGAGAGAAGAGAGGGAAGTGAAAGAGGAGGAGTTGCAGAAACTGCCTTATCTGAAAGCTGTGATTTTGGAAGGTTTGAGGCGTCACCCACCTGGGCACTTTGTGCTACCGCATGCAGTGAGTGAGGACGTGGTTTTTAACGATTACTTGGTCCCTAAGAATGGGACAGTGAATTTCATGGTGGCAGAGATGGGGTGGGACCCTAAGGTGTGGGAGGATCCAATGGCGTTTAAGCCAGAGAGGTTTATGAATGATGAAGGGTTTGACATTACTGGTAGTAAAGAGATCAAGATGATGCCGTTCGGTGCTGGGAGAAGGATTTGCCCTGGCTATAATCTGGCGTTGCTTCATTTGGAGTACTTTGTGGCTAATTTGGTTTGGAATTTTGAGTGGAAGGCTCCAGAGGGAGGGGATGTCGATTTGTCAGAGAAACAAGAGTTAACAGTGGTAATGAAATATCCATTGCAGGTTCATCTTTCTCCTAGGATCTAGACTCTGCCCGCTTCATTGTATAACAGAGATACACAAGCACTCGTCTTTTCCTAAATGGCTATCCAACACCAATCAAATAATGCTTTTATATTAAAATATGGAATGGTTTAAGAAAAACCAACTACAAAAAGTAGAAAATATTATTGCTTAATTGGTGTTGGAAGGGTATAAAAAAATAAGAGAGGTTCATGTAAAATTTTCCTAATGTAATGAATATAATTTGCCATGGTATATTATTGGAATGGGCATAAGGTCCGGTAAAACAAGTAAAATAAATGTTTTAGATTTCTAGACAAAGAAGACCTTAAGTTTTTTTTTTTTATTACTAATATTTTTAGATTAAATTCATTATAAAATTATGTTTAAGAAAAAAATTTCCCAATTTTTTATTATTATTAATATAACTTTATTAAATTAATAATAAATTTATGTTTGAAAATAAAATTTAATTAAAAGGATAATTAATGAGTTAAGTCCTTTATTTAGTACAAGAAAAACGGTAATTACCGACGATCATAATCTATCGGTAATACCACAAATCCGTCGGTCATGATGTTTTATCGTTGAATTTCGAAAGTTCGTCGGTAATTTCCGACGGAGGCATCTGTTGATCAAACCGTCGACCATTTCTGACGGACCGTGTCGTCGGTAATTACCAACGGCTAAATCCATCAGAAAAAACATACGTTCATCCGCTGCCATTACTGACGGATCCATCCGTAGGTAATTACTGAAGGATAACACCATCGGTAATTACCAACGGGTCCATCCGTTGGTAATGACAACGGATGAACGTATGCTTTTTCTGACATATGTAGTCGTCAATAATCCGTCGGTAAATGCTTAAATTTGGTTTAGGTTTATTTATTAGTTTAACATTCCACAATACCTGCATATAAAAATTTCCAACACAGACAATTCAACATTCAAACATTCCAGCATTCCATTATATCAAATATGATATCATTATCAAACTCTATCATAATATAAAACATGGAAAATATGACACACTATTTATAAAACATGGAAAATAATATGTAGCATAGGAATATGTTTGCCAAATGTTACATAAGCACGATCAATACCAAGTAAGCATAATTGTACACAAGTTTATTAAGTACATGCTGAAGAAATTATTTCTTAAGGACATGAAGAGCTAATAATCTTCGTAATCAGGAGAAGATTCTTCATTTAGATCCTCTCCATTATTTGGTTGCTGAGAATGGGGTTGAGGAATTTCAGAGTTCTGTTGAGTAGGGTTTGGTTGTGGTGTCTATGGCTGTTGAAGACGAGCCTGAGCATCAGGGGGGAGATATTGCAGGAGTAGTGATTGAAAGGATCGAAACTCGGACCTCAATTGCTCATTTTCCTCTAGGCTACGTGAAAGCTGCTGCCTAATATTACTGAGGTCCTCAATATTAGAAGAGAAAGAAGGTGGTAGTTGGTTGCTTTCATTTGAACCTGTATATTTTGAAACTAGTTGACCAGCCCCATAAAGTCTTCCTTTCTTTTTTCCTCCTACTGTCTCAATCCAACACCTAGTCCTGATATTCTCATCCTGTGTAGGATCAGCAGAGGACTGCTCTTGTGTTCCATCAGCACATGAGGAAACCTCAGATCTAACTTGAGAAAGCCTAGTCTGAAATTCTTCCTGTAAGTAAAAAATGAACAATTATTATTATGTGGTGGGATACATATATAAGTTTAAGAGTAAATAATATTGAATAGTAAAATAGACTTACATTTGTCCTCCTAGACCTCTCATCCACATACTCGCCAGTATCCTTCCGTATATGTGTCTGCTGAAAGACTTCATCAAGAAACACATGTCGTCCCAACTCACGTGCCTGCAACAAAATATTTTGTTATGTTAGATTTGATCTGATTTCAAACTCTAAAAAATGTAGTTCAAATGTGACAAATACAAACAGTTAAGGTGTATACCATACGAAGGGCATACTCGTAAGTGGTAATGGATCCACCTGTGTGTAGGGCCCCATCCATTTCAGAAGCCCTATTCTTTTTTGCTGCAAGACATTTGCTCCGATAACTTGGAGAATTCCAATGTTCTGGCAGCCTTGTCCACACATCATTAGGAATCCATTCTGGCCTTTCTCTAGCCGTTCTGGCGTCTCTAAACAGCATAGATAAACGATGAGAAGCTCTGCTGTTGAAATTTCTCTTAATTGCAATTTCATGCCCTGGTGCCCACTGAACTCTCCTCTATAACAACACAATTTAAACATATAATACATTATAAGTATATTAAGTATGGAGTAGTAATTAACAACTTAGTTTACCTATATAATAAGTTAGAACACATTACCTTGAAGCGTTGCCAAAAAATATCCTTGTCTTTTTCAGGTATTGATCCCCATGGTGGCCAAGGGTTAAGAAATTGTCGCTTGATTGTCTTTGTGATATCCTATGAAGCAACTCTAGATGGAACAAACCTATAATTCATGGAAAATTGTCAGAAGATTAAAGAAGTTTCATAATATAAATAATGACAATAACTGAATTGAAATATTACCCTCGACCGACAAGTTCAATCATCGGGAAGTCCTGCAGAGGAGGGTCATGTTCTACATCTAAATCAGGATCAACCATAGGCTGAGGGGCAACCATATCACCTGCAATTGGGGATGGTGCAGATTGCTGACCAATAGTAGAAGATGGGCCACCAATCGAGGTTGGGGATGGTACAGTATGAGGTGAAGGGGATGCTCCAATGTCTGCAGAAGGGGTATGTAACCCTGTGTGTGAAGCTGAGGAAGATGAGGATGGTATATGTGAGGGTGGTACAAAAGGGGGCCTGGGAGCAGCCGCAAGGGTATGCAACCCTGTGGGTGGAGGTTGAGAAGATGAGGACGACATATGAATCATCGGGATAGAAATAGGGTTATGTAACCTTGTGGGTGGAGGTGGGGAAGATAAGGATGGCATATGTAAGCCTGGGGTAGGGGTGATGGGTCTGACTGGAATCCGAAGCACATAATTATTTTGTCTCTTTCTTTGTTTTGCAATACCTTTCCCCTTGTCAATGAGGGGTGGTCGAGGTGGATCTTCCAATGACATGGCGTATGTAGTTTACGATCTAAGTGTCAAATAAATTATGATGGTGTATGATAAGAAACAAATATACCAACAACTGAATAAGTCTTCATTAAACATATTAAAAATGTTGAAGTACAACAACAAAAAGTTATAATGAAATGACAAAAATAAACAGACATATTAAAAGTTCAAGTACAAAAACAAAAAAGACAAAATTAGTCATTAGCATCACTGTCATCCTCATCATCCTCCTCCTCTTCCTCCACTTCTTCTTCAGTTTCATCTTCTTCATCTAGCTCTTCTTCCTCCTCCTCTTCTCCCTCCTCCTCCTCCTCTTCTTCTTCTTCTTCCTCCTCCTCTTGTTCCAACTCTTCATCATGACCTTGTATGTGATGAAATCCAGATACACGTTCTACTTCAATTACTTCGTTTGCATGTGACATTTCATCAACTTAGTAAGGGACATCGTCTTCCACCTCATTTGATTCAATGCGACCTCTCGACTTTGTTTTAATTGCAACACACCAACCACGATTGTCTTTTCGATATGGTGGATATTGTACGTAATATACTTGTCTAAAATTGTATGCCAAAATAAATGGATCAAATGGTTGGTACCTTGAAGTCATGTGAATGTCCACAATGTTATATTTAGGATCCACTCTTGTACCTTTTCTTGAGGGATCAAACCATTCACAAAAAAAGGTTCAACTTTCTTCGGTTTATTAGAAGTATTGTACTCTAGTTCATATATTCTATGAATGATCCCATAAAAATCATCTTCACCTCCTTCAGTAAGGCCCTTGACATAAACACCACTATTTATAGTCTTTTTCCCTTTGCTCCATGTGTTAGTATGGAACTTGTACCCATTCATGAAGTACGTGTGCCATTCTTTGACTCATTTCATGGGCCAATTTGACAAATCTCTTAGGTCTTGGTTCCTAACACTTAATGGCTCGTTATAAACCTACAAATATAGAAAGATAGATGTGGAATTATGATACATTAAAATCCATTTGTTGTATAATTAATGGTACAATACATGCTTGATATTGGAACCATTCAGGAAATTCTAAATGAATACGAGCAGAAACACTGGTCTTAGGTATTTGCAAGCACATAAGGAATGAGCTGGCAATGGTAAATTTTTAGAAACTTATATATAATTAACCACAAAGTTATTCACAAAGGAGGATATAACTTACTCAAGATATGGTTTGACTTTAGTGCAATTGATGAACACATGAACATGAACAGATTTGAACTCGACATCAGTTAACCAATAAATCAATTCTCTCCCTGCATGTCAACCTTGTTGTTGAAAAACAGACAACGTTGACACATCTCTTTGACATTCAACTTCATTCCTCCAATTGTGTGGTGACAACATGAAGTTGTTGAAGTAATGAGAACAACAATATGTTGTCTCACGGTGTAAATAAGATACACAAATAGAACCTTCAACTCTGGCTTTATTTTTTATTGATCGTTTTGAATCATCCATGAATCTATTACAAATAAAAAAATACATCATGATGAAAAAAATTGGTGACAAAATTAATTATAAATATGAATAGGGAGGTCCTTTAGTACCTTTCAAATGGATACATCCATCTGTATTGCACTGGTCCACCCAACAATGCTTCATAGGGGAGATGAACAGAGAGATGTTCCATGGAATCAAACAATCCAGGAGGGAATATTTTCTGTAATTTGCAGAGAATAATTGGAATATTTTCCTCCATTCTTCTTAGGGATTCCTCTTTTAATTTATAGAGCACAAATCTTTAAAAAAATGACTAATTTCAGTAAGAGGATTTAAAACATGAATGGGCGAAGCACTAAATGCAGTAGGAAGTAATGACTCCATGAATACATGGCAATCATGACTTTTCATTCCATGGATTCTTCCCTTTTCAACATCAGCACATCTAGCCAAGTTGGAACTATAACCATCTGGCATCTTAAGTTCCTTTATCCACCGACAAACTGATTTAGCTTCATCTGGAGTTAAAGTGTAATTCGCTTTAGGCTTTAATATTTTCCCATTATCTTGAACCTTCAACTCCAAGTCTTTTCGCTTTCAATACAATCCTAAATCCCTTCTTGCCTTCTCATTGTCTTTTGTCTTTCCCATCACATTCATAACAGTATTGAATATGTTCTCAAAGAAATTTTTTTCTATGTGCATTACATCAAGATTATGTCTTAACAAATTATCTTTCCAATATGGAAGATCCCAAAAAATGCTTCTTTTTGTCCAATTATGCCACTATCCATATCCATCTATCCGTGTTACACCGTTTTCAGTGACTTTTGGAAAATGTTTCACTCTTCTCCAAACTTGTAATGGTGTCAACCTAGGAGGTGGCCCATCTATTTCAACTTGCCCTTTTCGAAAGGCTTTAATATTTCTCCTAAAGGGATGGTCATTAGGTAAGGACCTACGATGTGAGTCAAACCAACAAATTTTGCGACCATAATTTAACGTGAATGACTTATTGTGCTCCATGCAATGCGGACAAGCCAATCTACCATGTGTGCCCCAACCAGATAACATCCCATAAGCAGGGAAGTCATTAATAGTCCACATCAAACATGCCCTCATCATAAAATTTTGTTTCCTTGAAACATCATAGGTCAAGATACCAACCCACAACTTCTTCAAATCATCAATTAAAGGCTCCAAGTAAACATCAATAGAGGCCTTTGGATTGGATGGCCCTGGTATAAGACAACTCAAAAACATATAAGGTTTTGACATGCACATTTCTGGAGGAAGATTGTATGAAGTAACAATCACGGGTCAACAAGAATATAGTGAAGATGCAGCCTGAATGTAAGGGTTAAATCCATCTGAACATAGACCAAGTCGCACATTGCGTGGATCAGACGCAAAGGTAGGATGTTTACGATCAAAGTGCTTCCAGGCTTCACCATCAGATGGGTGGCGTAACATTCCTTGGCTTTGGTTTTCATGATGCCAAGTCATATGTGGCGCGGTTTGCATAGAAGCAAACATTCTTTGTAATCTTGGGATTATAGGCAAATAGAACATTGACTTAACTGCAATTGGTTTTTTGCGCCTTGATCCCTGATGAAGTGGATGGTATCTTGGTTTGTGACAAAATTTACATTCAAGCAATGCTGCATCTTTTTTTCCACTATCATTGTCATAAAAGAGCATACAACCACTCACACAACAATCAATCTTCTTAGCCTCCAATCCCAACTTTGATACTAACCTCTTAGCGTCATAATAACTCTTTGGCAAGCTCATATTTGGTGGTGTGAGATCTAACAAAAGTTTGGTGAAAGCCTCTAAGCATAGGTTGAGAATATTCCAATTATACTTATAAGATAGAAGTCTAACACATATTGACAATTTAGAGTCTCTCGTCCCTTCAAATAAAGGTTGATTTGACTCCGCCAACAAATCATAAAACCTTTGTGTGGATTCATTAGGACACTCTTCTATGTTAGTGTCGTTGGGTTGATTGAAATTGACACAAAGTGTAAGACCCGAGAAATTTAAATAATTAAATAAATAATTATTTAATAAATGCGGGTGGTAGAAGCCTTTTTGGCATTTAATGTTAATTATTGTGACGTGGAAGAGTACTAACTCAAGTGGTTGAGTGTACTTTGGTTTGTGTGAGAGGACTTGAGGCTAGAAGAACCAACCATCTTCTTTTATTTGAAGCTGATAAAAATACTAGGTTAGGGGAGCTCTTTTCCATACCTTTACATGATTGTTGAGAATTTTGGTGTATTTTGTGATATGCAGTGATTATGGTATTTTGCTATGCAATTTTCGCACCAACAATGCTGGGAATTGGGATGTTTGATCACTTTGATATATATTGATTAAACCCTTAGGAGATTGCATGAGAATTTTAGGGTTTTGCTATGTTGTTTATGATTCATGGTTCAATTCCGCATTTTTTGGGGGTTAGTTTGGGGTCCAAATCGTGCTCATATTGTTTGTATTCTATGATGAATTACTTAGCATAGGGGAGTGTGATTTTTGGTAAATTGGTTTGGTTTCTGCGTGCGTGACAAGGAGAAGGTCTGCTATTCTCGCTTAAGCTAACTAGGGTCGCCTAGGCGAGAATAGCAGGAACGAAATTTTGGGTTGTGTTTGCACATCTCGCTCAGGCGATGTAACGTCCTAGCCGGAAATTACTTACTAAAACAAATAAGGATTTAAATAAAATAACAACCTCATTTATTAAATCATCAATTCCCAAAAACGCGAGAAAATTTAAATTTAGATAACCAATGCGCCATTACAATTAATAAAAATATGAGTCGCATCATTCATATTACTATCAAAAGTGTCTAAAAATTATTACACATAAATCCTTAGACAACATGGTGACTAGAAATAAAATCCCAGAAATATCCCCACTCCGTCTCTAAGCATCTGCCTGCTCACCTGCATCAACATCTGCTCTCATGTAACAAGTTACATGATCATCGCCACACACACACAGATAGGGTGAGCTCATTTAAATAAAACCAACCAATAAAATATTAAATACAACATCAAAAAATTTAAACTCGGGTTAGTATTCTTCTCTCTTTTTTCCTTACTTCTCCACTTCCAATACTTTCATTAGACGTCTAACATTTCTATCGCCAGGGCATTGGTCACTCCAAAGGGCATCACTACATATTCATAATGCCCATAACGCGACCTGAACGCAGTCTTCTGAACATCTTCCGATTTAACCAGGATTTGATGATACCCAGATCGCAGATCAATCTTGGAAAATACCCCTGCTCCTCTCAACTGGTCCAGCAAGTCATCGATTCTGGGCAATGGGTATTTATTTTTAATCGTCAATTTATTCAGTTGACGATAGTCCACACAGAGTCGGGAGCTCCCATCTTTCTTCTTAACTAGCAATATTGGGGCCTCCCACGGGGATGCGCTCGGTCGTATGAACCTCTTTTCTAGCAAATCTTCAATCTGCTGCTTCAATTCGGCCAACTCTGCCGGGTCCATTCTATATGGAGCCATTGATACTGGCCCAGCTCCAGGAACGAGATCTATAGCAAAATCCACATCCTTACTGGGTGGTAATCCAGACACCTCATCTGGAAACACATCGACGTATTCTCCCACTATCGGTATGCTTCTGACCAGATCAACTGCACTTCTCTTCTCCGACTACACCATTATCACATAACAAGAAGCTCCACCAGTCGCCTCCTGTACCACCTCACGAGTGGAGATCAACGGTAGCCCTTCAGCCTCAGGAAATACTACACTGCGCCGTCCACAATCAATCATGACATGATTGTCTGACAGTCAGTCCATCCCGAGTATCACGTCCAATCCCTCCAATGGCAAGCAAATGAGATTCACCTTGAACCTGTGTCCTGCCAATTCAATAACACACCCGAAACATGCCAGATTGGTAGATACTTGCCCTGATACAGGTGTCGAGACTGCCAGCTCACACCCCAAATCACGAGCTACAAGTCTAAGCCTACTCACACATCTTGGGAGATGAAAGAGTGAGTAGCACCTGAATCGAACAGAACCAAAACACTGTTATTAAACAACATACATCGGTCAATGATCAGGTTACCTGATTGAGTGGCCTCAGTACTGGTCAGTGCAAACACTTTCCCGCAGCCCAAGGTCGATCAGCTAACGCCTTCAGGGGTTTCTGCTGCGGTGTTACCCCTCCAGCTGTCTTCTTAGTGGGACACTGACTAGCATAGTGGCCCAACTTCTCACACTTATAACATTTCACGTGCTCCGTGCCAGCACCTGAACTGCCCGCTGCCTTCGTACAGTTCCTATGAAAGTGTGGACCACCATAGTTATAACAACGTAATCCTGAGGAGGAGGACTGCGGCTTGCTATACGGCGTCTTCTATTGTCTAGACTCAGGAGCATTTTTCTATGCTCTCGAGACTCGGCTGGGTCTAATTTCCAGCTCCTCTACGGTCCTGGCCTGCTCCACGAGAACTGGAAACTCCCGAATCCTCAATGGCACCAGGACTCTGCGCAGCTCGTGCCTCAAACCTCCCTCAAACTTACGACAGCGCCATTCTTTTGTGATCACCTGCGAGTAAAACCTCGCCAAGTACTCAACGCGATCAATATAGGTCTGCACAGGCTGATTCCCCTGCTGTAATGTGAGGAACTCCGCCTCCAGTGCATGCTTAGTTGAATTTGGAAAATACTTTTCCAGAAATATGGTTCTGAAACTCGTCCAGGTGACCTCCTCCTGACGGGTCTGCATCTGCTGCTGCATCCCCGTCCACCAGTACTCTGCATCGCCCACTAGCAGGAACGTGGCAAAGCTCAGTTGTTGTGCTTCAGTACACGCCAACACCCTGAATATTTACTCACACTCCTTGAGCCAAGCATCGGCCTCATCAGGGGTAGCCTTGCCGTTGAACTTCGACGGCTTATGCTTCAGCACATCCTCCATAGTCATTGATCTCGCTGGTGGTACTGTGGCCCTGGGTTGTGCCGCCACAGGCTGCATAGCGTCCACCATCCTATGGATCGCCTGTGCGATCTCATCAGCGCCAACCTCATTCCTTCTTCTCCTATTTGCCATAGCCTGAATGCGCCACATTTTTAACTGGTAAATCAAGCAATTCATATTTCAATCTCATAACAAGACATATAACACATACACACATTAATTCGATAGGCTCACTCCCCAAAGACCCCATGAAATTGTTGAAATCACGGCTCTGATACCAAATGTAACGTCCTACCCGGAAATTACTTATTAAAACAAATAAGGATTTAAATAAAATAACAACCTCATTTATTAAATCATCAATTCCCAAAACGCGTGAAAATTTAAATTTAGATAACCAACGCGCCATTACAATTAATAAAAATACGAGTCGCATCATTCATATTACTATCAAAAGTGTCTAAAAATTATTACACGTAAATCCTTAGACAACATAGTGACTAGAAATAAAATCCCAGAGATATCCCTACTCCGTCTCTAAGCATTTGCCTGCTCACCTGCATCAACATTTGCTCCCATGTAACAAGTTACATGATCATCTCCACACACACATATAGGGTGCGCTCATTTAAATAAAACCAACCAATAAAATATTAAATACAACATCAAAACATTTAAACCCAGGTTAGTATTCTTCTCCCTTTTTTCCTTACTTCTCCACTTCCAATACTTTCATTAGACGTCTAACATTTCTATACACTTTAAGTGAGAACAATGATCGATCTTCGCTGCACGAGTGTCCACTCGCCCCTCCGACTACAAGCCACCACCTGATAGTCCACACGTGGGAATAACCTTGCCACAGCATCTCACCGTGAAACCAAGTGGAGTTCCCCAAAACAAACATAAAGTTTGTAGCTGTTCCAGACTACCAAAACTTTATCAGAATCACTCTGAAGAAGGTAATCACCCGAACCTCGCCGTACGAGCCACAACTCGCACACTCCACTGGACTTCCTAAACCACCAGGCTACAACCTAGAGTGGTCACGTGTTACCCCAATACAAGATACACTCGTAACTGGGCCTCCAGCCAAAGCATCGCATCATGAACATCTCTTAAAGCGGTGTAGCAAACTTTTCCTCGTGCACCATCACTGAACCAAAACCGCTTGGCGCGCATCTCACGTCGCCAGGCACACACTAGGTTCAAACCGCTTGGCGGGCATCACACACCGCCAGGCGCCAGGCGCCTGCAGTATCATCACTGCACCGTCACCGCCTAGTGAACTCCGCCCTGCCGCCAGGCGCCACTCGCCACTACCGCCTGGCGCACCTGCCCGCGCCGCCAGGCGCCACTGCACCTTCAGAACCTCTACTCTACCACACCGCTTGGCGGAACTACCCCTACCGCCAGACACCAAGCGTCAATAGTGGCCACTGCCACTAATTTGTTTCCGTCCGCCTGGCGGCTCACTCGCGCCGCCAGGCGCCATACTAATAGCACTCTGTTACTGGTTTATTGGCACATTAAACAGGTCCCAAGGGACCTCAAATCACACATACCACAACACACATGACATGTACAATTATCCATTTATGCTAAAATGACTCGATCACAATGCTCACATCTTTGTCAATGCTAAGAATCAATACTTTCAAGTCAAGGATCACATTCTTTTACAAGTGCTACTTAAAACATGTTGTAACACACTCCAGAACTCAAGTCACATCCTCAGCAGTTGAATACTAATTTATCTCATACCAATTTATATACCAATGTTACACATAATTCTAACATTACTACAAATAACGTGCCATAATAGCTACCCCTAATAACCATAATTCTTCTTCGTACCATCTCTTCACGATCACCACATTCTAGTTCACATTTTTTCATTTTACTAAATTATCCTACTTTCTGGAATATATTTTAGCACCTACAGCATAACATTTACGGCATCCATCTCATTATATCACTTTTCCCACCCTCACTATCTCTAATCTTCCTTAATCCCGAACATACCAAATTCATATAAATTTTTCCATTTTAGACATATACATTTATAATGTATTTCTAATTGAAAAGCCAACACCACAAAATCCATATAAACTACACTGTTAGGCCGCCTAGCGACAGTTCATGCGTCGCTAGGCGGTGCATGCAAATCTGGGTTTTGCCCAGAATTTCCAACACTGCACTATGCTCAGATTTCCTAATTTTTATGATACCTACCTTCGTCCTAACATTTTGCTATATGCACATGCCATACAGTGTTCATACAATACTCATATTATCGTCAATTTTGGATAATCAATAACCTTTCATTGCAACACTTTAACAATCGTTGTCCCCAATCCCAACATGAATTCCACAACCCCAAATTCACACAACATACATAACTTCAATATATCATGATCACCTGCAGACATTCACCACATAAGATTCATGTTCGTGCATATAAATTATCATGGCGCATCACAGGAAACATCAAGAACATCAAAACAACAAAGAAACAGCGTCACAGTGCTTGTGCTGCCTGGCGGTTCATCCTCTGCCGGCAGGCTGTTCATGGAGAAAACCCATAAAACATGTAGATTCGCATGTGCCGCCTGGCGGCAGTTCATGCACTGCCAGGCGGTTTCTGGAAAAATCCAGAAAACGTGAAATGAAGCAGAAAGTAAGGTTTTCCCAATTCAAGTATGGCCCAGAACACATGCAATAATAAAACATGACACGCTTAAAGTATGTAGAAATAAAACATGCAATACGAACTCCCCTAACCTAGAATTCCTTCGCTTAAAATGACACGCTTGCGTTCCTTCCTTGAATTCCAACAACTCCTCAAGCTCTCCCGCTGTCCAGCCCTTCAATCCCACTCTCTACTCACTATTTCTCTCTGAACTCGTACAACCCTCAATACCCCAATTGTGCAGACTCCAAAACCCTTCTCTCTCTCATAATTAGCCTTTTAAATTGGGCTTACTTAAGGTTAATTTGCTATAAAACGAATTTTTTGCCATAAATCTCTCATTAACCTCCCTTAATGACTTATTACCTTCTGTTTTCCAGCCACCCCATTGCTGCCATACACCCTAGGGTTTATGTGCCTCTTCATGTGCATGCTATAGTAAATTTTTGCAAAAAGAAAATACTTTGTTCAAACCAAGGTTTGAACCCATCACAACACAATTCCACTTCAAACGTACAACCAATTCAACCAAGTCATATTACATGATAATATTCACACACCAAATTTTATATCCTTACCTATCACACCTGAGCATCCAAAAAAAAATTACTAAAAACTAAATAACACACAATTAGCATACTTAGAACTCGAACCCAAGTCCTCTCACACAATCAAAGTACTCTCAACCACATGAGCTAGCACTTTTTCACGTCATGAAGATTAGTATTGAAATCAAGGTTGATGCATATGAGTTTTGTTGTCTTGCTGCCTAGGCGAGAGATGTTGTGTTGAGCGAAGAGAGGTCTCGCCCAAGCGAGATGAGCTCGCCCAAGAAAGACTTCGTACGCAACTTTGGTAGCATGCTCACTTAGGCGAGGAAGCTTAGCTTGAGCGAGACAAGCCTGGTCGCTTAAGCTAAGGCTTCTAGCCCAAGCGACTTTAGTGCAATTTGTGTGTATTGTTTGTACGCATTAATGTAAATGTGGATCAGGAGATGTTGTGCCATGAACGGGTAGGTTCATGGATGGTGATTGGCATGTGATTGTATGAGCGGGGAGGTTCATACTTGATTACTCTCCTGTGGGGATACGAGTGAGATAGGTTCTTATGTTTCGTGCTCACAGTTGAGAGATGCTGCGTGCGGGGAGGTACGTAGCTTGTGGATCACATGTGTTGGACTACGGGCGGGTAGGTCCGTAGAGTAAGACTACGAGCGGGGAAGTTCGTAGGGGCATGACCACGAGCGGGCAGGTTCGTGTGAGCATCATAAATCCTGAGTCCATGGCTAACTTTGTTGTTATGATTGGAGGTTGAAAAGCCTTGGGGTGTGTTGAGAATGTAACCAAGGTCTAATTATGATAATATGATTGGGTGCTTTATATTATTTTATTTATGTGATTTCTTATATTGTCGAGCTCACCCTTTCTGTTTGTGCTTGACGATGATCGATTTTACACGGGAGCAGTTGTTGATACAAGTGATGCTGCTAACAGACGAGACGGAGAGAGGGGCTAACTGGGAATTTGAGCTAGGGATTTACTATGTTTTAATGATTTATTTGGAACTTGTAATAACTTTTTAATTTAATTTCATTGAATGATTGTCGCATTGAATATTAAATTTTGTTTTCCCCGCGGCGGGGATTAATAAAGTTGCGACGTTTGAACTTCTTTTTACATATTTAAATATTTAATTAAGTAATATCTATTAGGAATGTTACACAAACCGTTATTGACCATCTCTTCCATGTCACATAATTGCTCCATTTCTACAATACGTACACCATCTTTAGGGACATAATTATCACCTTCATATAAATCAATAGCTGGCATATCTTCACCGTGTAATGTCCAAATCCAATAATTTGGTATGAACCCTTTTTTATAAAGGTGAACTTTGACAACCTCATCTGTCAAAATCCTTGTACAATCACACTTAATGCAAGGACATCTAATCCCACCTTCAAGTTCAAAATATCTAGATTGTCTTGCTACTCGAACAAACTCTTCAACGCCTAAGACAAAAGACTCCTTCAACCCCCATCTACCACTATAACAACGATCATACATCCAAGCACGATTGAAAGAAGGTTCGCCCATGTTCTATAAAACAATAAAGGCCTTAAATTAGATTGTTAAAGGGAAAATTGGAATTAAGTGGAGCAATATGGGGATATATCTCACTTATTGTGTAAGATATCCAAATAGAAACCAAATATCACTATCCTAATTAGAATGCAAGTCCCATGACTATGCAAACCAAAAGCATTAATTGGAATTACTAGTTATAGGAATTCCAATAGTAATTACCTAATGATAGTAAAATGGATCCTAGATGAATCCAAAATCAGATTCAAAGCATAAACACATTCAAAGCATAAACATATTCAAACCATAAAACAGATTAAAAGCATAAACAGATAAAAAGAACCAACAATCAAAGAGTCAAATAAGCCATTCACCTTTACTTTGAAGCTTTAACGCAAAACACTTACCACGAATCAACAACCCTACTCACAAATACCTATATTGGCACAAATCATAACCAATAAAAACAAACAATTAGTTTCACTGATTAAAACCAAACAATTAGTTTCATACCCTATTTTAAACCCCACACAAACAACTAGCTATATGGATTGAATACTTGTTATTAAATACTCTTAATAAATTAAATATTTTAAATATAAAAAATTATCAAAAATATATAAATTTACAATAAATTCAAAACTTAATTAAATTTATTTATTTTTCAAATTGATATAATTCATTACACACCTTGTGTATTCATACTTGTATGCTAGCCTTGTTATTCTTCTTAATAATAATTTTATACTTTTTTACTAATTCCAATCTACTTTTTGTTACACCTTGAAAATAAAAAATAAAAAAACTACCTAAATTCTTGAAGTGAAGACTCTCTTAATTCTAATTTATATGCATGATGTATAATAAATACATTTTTAAATGTAAGTTGTATCAGGCATAAGACTTCTTTGTTTTTAATCCGTAAAATAAACAAATATTTTTTTTATGTGAGACACAATATGACCGCTAGCTATTTCATTAATAATTTCAGTGACAAGCACCGATTTAACATTTTAAAATAATGACAAGCACTTTCTAGAGGAAACTACATCTATTACCAGACAAAGGCTGAACACAAACTAAACAAATATTATATTCACAGATTCACACATTTATTATCATCAATGCCTCAAATTGGAAGTTGTTTTTACGTAAATGTTCACTTGATTGATCCAAAAATTGATTTAGTGAGAAAGAACTTTAAGTTTAAATCTTTTGCGGTGAAGAAATTCTTTTATTCAAAATTTTCCTAATAACTTGCTTCAAAAAAACATCAAAACATGATTATTCAAAATGTAATGAAAATTAATTTGCAAAACCAATTTCACCATTCAAAATCAATTGTAAAAGACCAGTTTCATTCAATAAAGTTTGGGAAGCAGCTTCATTCAAAATTATTCAAAACCAAAATCATTTTAAATAATTTCAGCCCAATCAATCAAGGAAAATCGCAAAGGCAGTATAGAAAATGCAAGGCAATATACCTCAGAATTACCCCCAGCAATTGAATCCCACATCTCCTCAACTTCACCCTCATGATCCTTCCCAGCCTTACCACCAAAACCTTTTTTAGAACCCCCAAATTTAAAGCCACTTGCACCACCAAATCTCTTCTCACCCTTCAGCCTTTTCTCCTTCTTCGCATTCCCAACTTCCTTTCCCTTCTTCCTCTTCCTTCCATCTCCCTTGTCAAGCCTCTTACTCAAAGTACAAAGGTTGTTTTCAATACTTAACTGTTGTGACTAAGAGTTCATAAAGCAGTAACCTTACTATTATGCTAAGGTTCATTTTCGGGAAAAGGGGAAGAAAAAAGAAGCTGCTAAAATTAGCAATCCAATCCCATTACAGGTACAAGCTTTTCATTTAGAATTACACTACTATTATTAGAATTACACCAATCCAAATGCATATAACAATTCAAACAATCTCAAATTAGACTAAGCATCAATCATCCATAATCAAATCAAAAACAGAACGACAATCAAACCAAAAACAAAATATAGAGAGAATGGGATAAGTGATCACACCTTCCAATGGCTCCGATATCTCGCAAACACACTACAACATCAGTGCTCTGGGACCAACATCAGTGCTCTGGACCAACGAACGTGGGAAGACCGAACATAATCCTTTACAAATCAAAGAACCATGTCAGAACAAGTAGCACAAATCAACATTACAAAAACCAGAACGAATTAAACTCACCAAAACAACAGTGGGCGTCCAAATCCACGGTGGTAGTGATGAAGTGACGACAGTAGAGAGGTGACGACAATGGTTGTAAGACCTGTGAAAATTAATTAATTAAATAAATAATTAATTAATAAATACGAGTAGGAAGAGCCTTTATGGCATTAAATATTGTTAGATGTGATGTGAAAAAGTATTAGCTCAAGTGGTTGAGAGTACTTTGATTGTGTGAGAGGACTTGGGTTCGAGTCTTATGTATGCCTGTTGTGTGCTATTTGATTTATTATCATTTTTGTTAATATATTTGTGAATAGTGAGTGATATCATAATTATAGAATTATAATAGTTATCATTAAATGTGAATTGTCATAGTAGGAGTGCTTTGGCCTTATGAGTGGAAGGTTACAGGTTCAAACCTTGATAGACAGAAATTAGCCTTTATTTTTGCCAAATTTAGTTTGGAGTGAATGTGAAAAGGTGGAGAGAACCCTAGCAGAATGGGGCAGCCAAGAGGGTCTGAAAAACCACCTTGTAATTACCATTGAATAGGAATTAAACCCATAATAAAGCCCAATTTTCGTTTTATCTCTTTAGACCAACATTAGGAGACCTATAAAAGGCAAAATCTGGGAGAAAGAAGGGTTTTCTGCACTTTGGTCTGTTTTGGCTTAAAAGGAGAACTAAATTCGAATTGGGAGTGGTAAGATTTGGGTGCACAAGAGGTGAATTGGGAGAAGGCTTGAGGAGAAGCATCCTTTTCTTCTCAATTTTAGTCAAGAACTCAGGTTAGGGGAGATGTTCTTATGTGCATACGAATTTTGTTGTGTTTTTGTGTTTGTGTTATTCTCAATTTGATTTTGCATAATGTTAATTTCATATTATAGGCACTGTGATTGAGAATTGGTGAAATTGATATTGTGCATAAAGTTTTGGGGTGATTTATATGAATTGAATGAGGGTTTTGGTATGGAATGGTTGTGAACGCCAAACCTTGTGTCTTAGTAGTCAAATTTGGATATAAAGTGTGATTCTGAAGTATTCTTGCAATTACATTATGTTGGTAACCATTGTTTGGTGTTTTGGTGAATGGTGTGCGTGAACAGAGACTGATTCTGCAAGTTTCGCCCAAGCGAGTTCATCTTGCCTAAGCGAGAGTTGCAGGACTTCATTTTTGTTCTTGGTTCGTGCAGCTCGCTCAGGCGACTTGTGTCAGCGTTGAGCGACAAAGACTCTCGCTTAAACGAGAGTGGCTCGCCTTGCGAGGTCACGGTGAAGCTTGTACGTGTTGAGCGCGATTTCTCGTCCAGTCGAGGAGTTTTGGGGTGTTGAGTGACAGATACACTCGCTTAGGCGAGAATGGTTCACCTAAGCGAGGTCGCGATGAGATTGGGTGTTTTCCTTCGTTGAATCCTTGTCCAGGCGAGGAGCTTTGTGTGTTGAGCGAACTGCGGGCTCGTCCAGGCGAGGAGAGCTCGCCTAAGCGAGATGAAGTGGTACAACCACTGTTGCACGCTCGCTCAGGCGAGGTGGGTTGGCTTAAGCGAGGTTGATGGTTTGGCCTGTGCGAAGACCCCTGGCTTAAGCGAGAATGATGCATTTTCTATGTTTGTGTGAGTTGTTTGAGCTGGTTTGTTTGTTGTTCCAAATTCTAGGGATTTTATGCTTGTGTTGGTGATGTTTGGGCTTGAAGGACTAAGTCCATAGGATGTTGGGATGTGCTTGGAATGAGTTGCAAAAGAGGAGTTCGTGATGGGTGGACCGCATGCGGAACGTGGACAGTAGTTCACCGGAAGTACTCTTGTTGGGATGAATGAGCGAGGGAGTTCATTTCATGCTCAACTTGAGAATGCTATGAGCGAGGGAGTTCATAGTAGGAAAGGCGGGAATGCGGTCCGGGTCCGAGCGAGGAGTTTGGATGACGGACGAGGGAGTCCCTGAAGAAGGACTACAAGTAGGATAAGCTTGTAGGTTGGACCACAAGCGAGGAGGGTCGTGGAAGCACATGAAATCCTAAGATTTTAGAATACATGCATGAACTCATAATTGGTTATGAGTGGGGAAAAAATGGATGTTTTTGGAAATAAATAAATAATTATTTACTGGCTGGAAATTATTTCATATTTAATTATGACTATGTGCATAGCTCACCCTATCTGTGTGTGTGTGGCGATGATCGGGTAACTTGTTATCCGGGAGCAAATAATGTTTTAGGTGAGCCAGGAGATGCTTAGTGGCAGAGTGAGGGATCAGCATACATGGGGATTTTTCAAAGACTATTATTAAATTTTCTTGTAATTGGAATTATTGTTTTTATTTTGGTTTTAAATTTGTAAATGTGAATTCTGGATATTTTGGCTATGAACTATCGTATCATGGACTTAAAGTTTTAAAATTTCTCACGTGTTTGGGAAATGGATTAATAATAAATAAGGTATTTATTTTTGTTTCATCTAATTATTATTTTTAAGTAATATCCTACCAGGATGTTACAATTGGTATCAGAGCAAAAGTTTTAAAAATATTTTAAATATTTTTGGGCTTTTGGGGAGTGAGCTTATCGATTGTTGTTTGTGTGACTGAATTGAATGTTGTAATTGAGTGAATGGCTTTGCTTAACCGAGTGAATTGATTTTTAACAGTTGAAATGTGGCATATTCAGGCTATGGCTGCTAACAGGAGGAGAAGGAATGGAAATGGTGCTGATGACCTTGCGGAGGCTATTCACTGGATGGTGGATGCGATAAAGCCACTTGTAGCAATGTAGCCTAGAACGACGATTGCACCAGTCAGGGTGCCAACTGTGGAGGACTTCTGATTGGCATTTTGAGGGAAGAAACTGAATTTGGGGGAATAGCAGCGGTGGACGACACAGTGGATGGCAGTGTTAACCTCAACGCATCAACAAGGTGAAATGTGGCAGGGTGGTCGGTGATGTTGGATCGATTTAGTGGTAGAGTGGCGTTCAGGTTGAGTGCACATTTGGGTTTTCGTGATCAAATGAAATTGGGGGAAGAAGAAAGTGAAGTTGGGTTCTGATATTAGGTTTTTATTTACCGAAGGATTAAATCCGCCGGTAATGGCACACTATCCGTCGATAAATGACAGTCTAATTTAACATGGACATTACCGACATATTATTTCGTCGGTCCGTGCCTGTCAATTCTTTCCTTGACATTACTGACGGTTATATCCGTCAGTAATGTTGTCAAGTCATTGTCCATCGGTAAATCTGTCGGTATTGATAATTTATCGACGAATCTGGATCCGTCGAAACTTATCTGTCGATAATTCGTATTTTTCTGGTAATTACCGAAAAAAAATAGTTATCTTTATTCACTAAATCTGGATTATATTTTCTTCTTTTATATTTTTATTTTTCCGTGACTTCTTTTGTCTCTCTTTAATTTCTTCTCTTCTGCATATTATATTCCTTCAATCTCATGTGTATGTACCAATTTATATTCCTTGAATCTCATATTACTTGTGTGAACCAATTTTTTCATTCCCACTTCTGATTAGTATGTTTTTTCTTTCTATTTATGTTGTTGTTGTTTTTATTTTGTTTTGGAGTTTTGGATTTGTATTACAATTAGAAATGTGTTTCTATTGTCCAATTTTGTTTTTCAGTATTTTTCAATTAATGACTTTCAATAGTTTTTTTGCATACATCTTGATGAGGGATTGTAATTTTTCTACAAAACTATTAATTATATTAAGCTTTAGTCTTTTGGTGGATAATAGATTAATTGGAGCATAATTCAAAGTTGAGTTTCTTGTAGAAATATAATTCAAGTTTAGGGAAAACAAACTTTGATGAAGGATTGACCCCAACCAAGGATGAAGGCACATGCTTAAGAAGACTAAGCATTTTTAGAAAGGAAGTTCATTAATCCTTCATCCCTTTCATTTGTGTTTGTTAATTTTGATTCCCTAAGTTGACTTACTTGAATCAACTTTAGTTGACTTGTTGACCTTTGACTAGGTTTGACTTGTTGACTATAGTTGACTTGACTTAAGCCAACATGCTAATCTATGTTTATTTGCTTTGTAGGTTAATTAGGAGTAAGAAAGCAATGCTAGGTGGCGCATGGTGATTGGGGAGCATAAATGATATGGAGGAGAGAGTAAAACAAAGACATAAAGCATAAAGTAAAAGGCATGAAGCAAATGTACCTATGTACCTTTGGTCTCCTTTGTTTTTAGTACACTTTGGCCACTTTTTGGAGACATATGAGACACATTCTTTGTCTCCTTTTGTGCTAGAAGGAAATTAGCCTTGCACACACCATAGTTGGCTCTTTTGTCTCTCATTTTTGTAACCTTATTTGACCTAGTTTCTAGAAGCTAGGGTTAGATTTTTGTAGAGACATCCTTAGGTATCTTTTATTTGCTTAAAGGCCCCTAAACTCTTCTATATAAGGGGTGCTCCTAGACATGTAAAAAGGTTGAAGATTTTGAAGTAAAAACACTCTTGTGTCTCAACCATTTGTGAGAGTTTCCTCCCTAGGGAGTGAATACTTTTAAGCCTTATCTTGCATAGCAAGTGGCGGCACACATCCACTCATCTTCA
>Ga0214543_1003916_pt1 | contig 28563 bp, 13 predicted proteins | sample CNSS2metaG_FD_160094 | JGI IMG/M metagenome (GOLD analysis project Ga0214543, IMG submission 160094) | Root nodule microbial communities from cowpea collected in UCLA plant growth center, Los Angeles, California, USA - CNSS2 | ecosystem: Host-associated > Plants > Roots > Nodule | place: USA... | reverse complement strand
CCATGAAAATCGAACCAACAAAGCATACAAAACAGTTAATCACACCAAAACGAATGATTTATCCATGCAATCAGTGATTCGCTCACAAACAGCCAAGACAACACCAAAGGACTGAGACTCTAACTTCCCGTACCTGGAAAAACTTAGCGAAGACCTCTACTACGTGACCACGAGCACGGCAGCTCCAAGGATGCACTACAAGGATGGAGTAGAGAATAGCTTCGAGCTAGCTTGAAGATGGCACAACCTAACCCTAGCAGAGCTTTTCGTGAGAGGGAGAAAGGGTTGACGGCTGGTTTCTGAAAGAGTGAGTGTGAGATGTGATTAGGGCAACATAGCAGGGTTTATATACATTGGACCAACCTTTAGGCCCACTTACAAGGGCAGCCCACCAACTCTAGGGCAGAAAAGAAATGGGACCTTACAATAGTTATAATTCGTCTCTATTTTGATATAGTATAGTATTGGTGGAAGATGTTTGAACATATTTAGATAATAATAAATGGTATAAAACAAAATTATATTCTTTGACCACTTCGTTTTATAAATATAATTAATAAAAAAAACATTAAACTCCTTCAATAATATTTAAAATTAATAAATATTTAATTTACACACACAATGCCGCTACTAATAAAAGAAAAGAAAGAATAAGAGACTAACACGATTTATATCGATACCACTTTACTTATTCATAACTGATTTTTTTTTGTTTTTTTTTGCGATATTGTTAACATGATTATATATTAAAAAGATGACACCTTCTCTTATCTATTAGGTTTTTATATTACTGTTATTTTTATTTGTCTAATACGGTCCATCAACCACTAATTTGAAATCCCATTAAACTCAATTATCTTAAAATAATTCTTCAAATTTATAGTTTGGATTTGATGATTAGTGGAACTGGCAAGTTCAATTAATAATAATAATAATAATTATTATTATTATTACTATTATAATTATAGATGTTTAGTATGGCAGAGTAGATGTGCCAAATAGATAGCACGTGGTTTCTACAATTAAGTTGATTAATTAATTTATAATGGTGCTGAAACGCAAACAACCCTGCGTTGTGGCATGTTCGTATTGTTATAGTAAAGAGAAAAAAAGATGGTTCACCATGTGACCACTGTCTCCAATATTGTTCTTCGTTTCATAACCTAAATGTAGAATCAAGATCTCAACACTCTCGTATTAGCCTATATAAGGACAACAAAAACCAAAACCAAAATTATTATTATTATTGTAAATTTTTTACTTTTAACTTGCTAGTTAATAAAAGAATTAATTAATTAATTTACATCATAAAAAACCTCATGTAAAAAGACTCCTATACTAACAATACGCTTTCAACACTTTTGCATTTTTTTTTTAAAGCGTAACTTGCTTATGACTTGTTGCACGTGCATGTTGTAGATTATAGCCATAGACTAATATATTCATGGGTTTGTAGTGAATGAATGAATAGTGTAATAAAATTGTTAAATATGAATGTTAAAGATTAAAAATAGATATAAGATTAAATTGGTGAGGTGTTATGAATGAAAATCGAAAAAGAGAAAAAGAAAAGTAGAGGGGTATTAAAAATGCAGGGTGCAGGTGCATGTCTGGTTTTCTAGGTTTTCGAAAATGAGAAAAAGGTTAAAATGTGTAAGTGGGGGGTGTGTGAGGTAAAGGAACAGAAAAAGTAAAAGAGTTTAGTGGCAGTAAAAGGTGTGAAGCGTACAATGTTGTGTGAGATAGGGTTCAGACACCAACTCAACTCTAATAATATTAATAATAAGCATTTCCTGTTTTGTTTTTATGGTCTTTTTTTTCTTTCTCTCTCCCTTTAGTTTATGAATTTCCGTAGATGTGTCAGAGACAAGAGCTGCCACAGACACAGCTTAGGTGCAGAAGCAGCAGAAGCTCTGCAGCATCAGCAGCAGCAGCAGTAGCATCAGAGACAGAGATGAGAGAGAAATCTCAAATCTGCATCATAATACCATTACTTTTTTTTCATCCATCTACACAAGATTCTGTAACCATGGTCCCTGAAATAAATATACCTGCTCTCTCTTCCCAACCCTATTCTAATATTAATACTCATAGCCCACAAACACACCACTCTCCTTCTCTCTTCTCCCTTTTCAAAATTTTTACTTTTTAATTCCTTCCATTCCACCATTACTTCTCTTCTATCATCTTATCACTTTTTTAATAAACCTGCATTATATACATATATATACAGCTTCTTCCCTTTCCTCTTCTGCTGCATATTTTTGATGATGAATGGGAGGAACAGGTTTCCCTTCACCCCATCACAGTGGCAAGAGCTTGAACATCAAGCTCTAATCTACAAGTACATGGCTTCAGGGATTTCGATTCCACCTGATCTTCTCTTCACCATAAAAAGGAGCTACTTTGATTCCCCTCTCTCCTCAAGGCTTTTGCCTAACCAGCCACAGCACTGTGAGTTTTCTGCTTTTCTTTTTTTTTTCTTTCTCTTTTTCTGTGTCACTGTGTTTGTTTGTTTGTTGGGAGAGTGCAAATCTTTACAAAAAGGATTGATTTTTTTTGTTGGGTGCAGTTGGATGGAACTATCTGCAGATGGGTTTGGGGAGAAAAATAGACCCTGAGCCTGGGAGGTGTAGAAGAACTGATGGCAAAAAATGGAGGTGCTCCAAAGAGGCATACCCAGATTCTAAGTACTGTGAGAGGCACATGCACAGAGGGAAAAATCGTTCAAGAAAGCCTGTGGAAGTTTTGAAAACAACACCGTCATCATCAAACACAAATGCTTCAACTCACCAACACCAACACCACCAGCAACAACAGCAACAACCAATCTCATCAATCACCAAACTCAATACTACTCTTTCTCCTCTTGCATCATCATCGTCTGAATCACACTATGCTCCCTTTCTCTATCAACACCCTCCATCGTCAAGGTCCTCTGCCATTGGCTTGTCCTTTGAAGACAACAGTGCTCCCTTGTTTCTTGACACTGGCTCTTGCTCTCAGTCCAACACAGATTGCAGGTTTCTGTCATTTTCACATTCACACTGCTTCAGCTTAAAACCACTTTCTTCTACTGTCTCAGTTCTGATTCATTTATTCTCTCTCTCTTTATCTCTCTCTCCCTTACTTTTTTATTAATGAAATTAAAGGAGTAGGTATGCATACGGAGAGAAAGAAGAGGTGGATGAACACGCTTTCTTCACAGAGCCGTGTGGTATCATGAAAAGCTTTTCTGGTTCCTCCATGGATGATTCTTGGCAACTCACGCCATTGACTATGAGCTCCTCCTCTTCTTCCACCAAACAGAGGAGTTCCTTTGGCCTGTCCAATGATTATTCTTGCCTGCAACTCCAGAGCCACTCAAAGCCTCAGGAGCAACAAGATCAGGGTGGTTGCTACATGCTGGGTGGAGGAGGCCAACTTGGAAAAGAAGAACCTCAGAAAACCGTTCATCGCTTCTTCGATGAATGGCCCCACAAAGGAAGACAAGGATCTTGGCTTGATTTGGATGACAAATCTTCCACAACCCAGCTTTCAATTTCCATCCCCACCTCTTCTCATGATTTCCCAGCCTTCAGTTCCAGAACCCATCATGGTAATTACTTTAAAAATTGGATTTTGTACAAGTTAGTTTTCACTCATTAGAAAAATATTTTATTTTTGTTTTGTTCTCTTACTTATTAGTGGTGAAGAAGAGTGAGAAGGTTTTTGTAAGGTAAACAACAACAGGTTCTTGGTCTGATACAACTTGGGATGTGTCTGTAACCTTCTATCTGGTTGTTTATGTTTTGCAGATGGTTGAGCTTACATTTGAATAATGGGTCCTTGTACGGAATGAAAGGCCAAAAATGTACGGAGAAGGTGGGGTTAAGATGCTTCGGGGTCTTCTTTCAACCACACCACCCTCTTTTTTTTCTTCTGCCATAAAGGCATTTGAAAGGGATTGGTGTCTCTCTAATGTGTAATCGATCCTATCTGCTAATGCTTTTTCTTAGTTAAGTTCTTTCAAACACAGTACCAAACATTCTGTGACTAAGCCTAAGCTCTTTCATGCTTGAGCTAGCATTCAAAATTCGCACATCTTTGTAATTTTGCTTCATCATTTTCTGCTTCCATAGATACTATGAAACTGGACCCACAGGATTTGCTTGTCTCTCAATTCTGAACATCCATTTTATGTGTATTGCCTAGAACCCTCTTTGTAATCACACTCGTTATTATTACTGTTAAAGTTAAAACCGATTCTTTTCCTTTTCTGCAAACCTTTTTGCTCCAAAACTAATGAGGAAGTTCGTGTATTACGTAATAAGGGGAAACACCAAACACCAAACACCGTTGGCCATGAAAGAAACAAGGTGTGTGTGTTCTTATGACTATGTTTTTATCCGTTACGTAAATTCTTATTGTCTCGGTTGACTGCTATGAATCTGCACGATTCTAAAACGTTGACTACTGTTTGCTGCATACGTGACAGAAATAGAAAATGAAGTGTATATATGGTTTGAATGAATGGTGGTAGATTTATAATTAAAAGGGGTGAGACACGTACCCATCATTTCTATCAAACTTTTTAACACCACCCATGTACTTGTCTTTTGTTACTGTTATACTCTATGTCTTCTTAATTGTTCTCATTTATAGAACAACAGAATCATGATTCAGTATTTTCTGATTTTTTTTTTTTTTATTTTAGTTTTCCCATTCAATTGTTTCGTGTTTATGTTTAGATGAAAATGATTAATTGTACATATCAAATAGAGTGCTCTCTGAAAGTACATAGTTATTTTTTTTTCTGTCTCTAGCCCAACTATGTGAAGAGACTAATTTTATGACTCAGTCAGATATAGTTGGATTAGTTTATGTGACAAATAAGTAGAATACTCCCTAATAATACAATTACTATTTTTTTTAGTAATCTATATTTTTCTTTTGGGAGTTTTATACAAAATATAGTTTATCTTATCAAATACGAAGATTATCAAGATCTTTTTTTTACAAAATTATAGCGTTTTTTGGTGAAAAATTAATATTCATCTGTTTACAACCAATATTAGGTATACAACTAATCGATAATTATTTTGTTTCATTACTTGTTAAATTATTATTAGGGTTAAATATGTTTTGCTCCCATAAGTTTCAGCGAAATTTAAAATTAGTCCCTTATCAAAACTTTTGATCAATTTAGTCATTCATCTTTCAAAATGCATGAATTTAGTCTTTTTAACCAAATTTTGTTAAGTTTATCTCACGTTTCAAGCGCATTTCATGATAGTATTTAAATTATTTACACTGTTTAACACATTTATGTTTCAATGTTAACTTAAATACTATCATGAAATGTGCTTGAAACGTCAAATAAACTTAGCAAAATTTGGTTAAAATGACTAAATTCACGCATTTTGAAAGATGAAGGACTAAATTGGTATAAAATTTTGATAAGGGAATAATTCCAAAATTCACTGAAACTTGAGAGACCAAAAACATATTTAACCCTTATCATTATTATACAAGTTTTCAATTAGTTGGGTATAAAAAGAGTTGTGAAAAATAATTTATCTTACAAAAATATATAGCAAAATAAGACTCAAAATGACAACTGAGATGAATATTGAAGTGATTAATGTGTTATTACTTGATCACGATTATTGATGAATATGACAAATTTATTATTGGAACTAAAAGTGAAATATGAAAAACTTAGTATGACAAAAGTATGATTACGAGGAAAATTCCTATTTTTTTTATAACATACTGTTAACATCCAATTTTGTGTTCAGGTGAATAAATTTATTTTAAAGAAAAATAAAAAAATAATAAAAAAAAAGATTTTTAAGTTAATGGAAAAAAAAATATGAAACAAAATTTTTTTCAAAAAAGATTTTCAAACATAAGAAAAAACAAAGAAAGAGCCCAATTTGTTATTAATTTTCATGAGCCCAATAAGTCAAATATGTTCCACCTTTATTCCTGATAGAGAAATGAATTATATAATAATAATTAGAAGCAATGTCTCTTCGAATGGTAATAATCAATCTTATTAATTGGGATTAATTTTGTGGTCTGATTTTGTTATTGATGATGATTGATTTTGTGATCTGATTTGATACTCATAATTTGCTACTATCATGAGCCATGAGCAATTCCTTCCTTATATTGTTCGTTACAATTCAGACTGAGATTGCATTGACATTACAAGTTGTGAATATAAATACGCACTCTGTCATGACCAGCAAAAAAAAATCTTTACACTTATCTAATTTTTTCCCATCACTACTCTCACGTACACACCTCCTTTTTTTATCTCTCTTAAAAAAATATTGAAGGAGGTAGAAAAAAAGAAGAAGAAAACATTTTCTACACTCTTTCTTTCTCTCATTATCACCTGTATAGACACCTCTCATCTTTATCTATGTTGGAAAAACAAACTAACAAAAAAATATTAGAAAAGGAAATAAATAAAAAAAAGAAAAGAAAAAGGTGAGAAGATATTGAAATTATTGTAAGGTACGTCACTCTTAATTCTTTCATCTTTTGATTTAGTTTTTTTTTTTCAATTTTCATTCTTTTTTTAATCATAAAAATATATGTTTCTCCTTTCTTTATTGTTTGTATGGCCGCTCGCGTCGCATGACATCTAATTTAGACTTTTGTTTGTTCTAAAAATATATACAGATGATCTAAAAATAAAATATAACTTTCTTTGTCTACTCTTTTATATCTATTTGGTTGCTCACGTGGCAATGACATCCACAACTACTCTAAAATAACTTTAAAAAATTATTAAAACTTTATAAATGATTAAAAAAATAAAAAATAAAAGATTAGAAAAAAAAAGAATTTATTTGAAGTGTCTATGGCCCCTCGCGTTACGTGACACCAATTTTAAAATAATACTAAAATTTAAATAAAAAGATTTTCAAAATTATAAAACAAATTAAATCATTTTCAAATAATTTTTCAAATAGATTTTTCAAAAAGAAATACGTGACCCTATGGAAAAATTAAATATTTTAAAAAAACCATATAATTTTTGCATATTTAATTAAAAACCTTATGGGAGTGCTAATACCTTCTCCGCGTAACCGACTCCCATACCTAAAATTTGTTTTTTCGTAGACGTTGCTCTTTTGTATGGTTTTTCATAGTTTTCTATAATAACTATAGTGGCGACTCCAAACTCTATTTTTACAAATTTTAATTTTTGGTTCGTCGTTCCGTCACGATTTCGGTTGCGACCCATACTATATATTTATAAGGTTATTATTTAAAATTAAATATGTTTTTAGTAGTTGGGTTTCTATAATTTTTTTTATCTTTATAATTAATGATTTTAGTATTTATAAAATCAGAAAATTCTGATTTATTTTTTGAATTATACTTTAAAATTTTAAAATTATTATTTTTTGGGAACCGGGATGTCAGTAAGTGAGGATATAAATTAGATAAAATGATGTAATAAAATCATTTGAAAGTCATTCTTTAAAATGAAAAATATTTTAATATAAATTAGATAAAATGATGTAATAAAGTATTGATAAAAATAAAATTAACGTCTAAATATGAATTTAAATAAGTTGTATAATAAAATAAATTATAAATAAAATTAATCTTTTTAAAAGTAACTTTAACTTTATAATTTCAAATAAAAAACACAAATCTACAAAAAGAAAATTTTGAATGATTCATTATTAATGTTGACGAGCTTCATAATTTTATTTTTATTACTTGATTTTAAAATATTAAATTAAAAATACCAACAACTCGTCCGAAGATGGAATATTGTGATAAAAGTTCCTCCCATTAACAATGTCAGTCTAGAGTGCCAACCAACTATAATATATCTAAAAACTTTGAAGCAAGAAAAAAAAATGAACATAATGTGTTTTTTAAGTTAAATGGTCATAATATTAAGATATTCCCAACATGGATTAATGAATAATTATCTAAATAAATTTATTGATGTTAATCAAATTTATCCTTTTGAAAATGATTTATTATTACTATTATTTATCAAGTTTCGTCAATTGTTAATTGGTAAAGACAAGGTGGGATAATAGAGTAGAGATACTTTAAAGTAAGAGTTAGATCTGAATTAGTGGCTATAACTATAACTTATAATTTAATAATAAACACAACTTTATAATAGTAATTCAATCCCCTAATTGAATGGATAATCAAACCATACCGAAAAGAGTTTAATTAATTGGCAATAAAAACTAATAAAAAGGGACCTTAATACATTCTTCGTCCCTACTCTAGTAAGCTACAAGAGCCTGTCCGTTGGGGAATTTCAGAATCTCATATTCTTATAAATACTATTATTAGTGGGTTCTCTAATTTTATAAATTCACATTTATATATTAAATCACTCTATTAGTAAAAATTTAAATTAATTGAACTAAAATAAAAATGTACAGATTTTATCTTTTTAAATTTAAAATTATTCCATTTTTTTAAATAAGACCGATATGAGGCGTTGATGAGACAATGTTACATTTTACACATGAAATAAAACAAAAAAGAAAAAAGAAAAGACATGATAATAAAGCTTTTCTTTCTTCCTTTTAACTTTAAAAGTATATATACATAAATTTGAAGAATGTTATCTTAGGGTGGAAAATTCAATATTGTTTGTCGTCATCACTGCCATCATCTGCATGTGTCTTGTGAACATCTCTGATTTCTCCATCACTCTCCTGCATGTCAACAGAATTTTCTCTTGCTGGACTTGACTGCCTTTGCAATGGTTCATCATCATCAGATTCCGATAATGCTTGCCTTCGCCGAGCTATGCTTGAGGATGGTGCAGCAGCCTAAACAACATAAAAATAAATATTAGGGAATTATAGATTTCAGTTAAATAATTCATGCATTCTTATTATCATTGGCTTAATCAGCAACCAACAGACATTAGACAACAGATATTCTTTAATCAATTAGCCCAATGTAAGGTAAGATGGAGAAATATAAATTCCAATTAAATAATAAATTACCATCTCCTCTTCTGCATCGGAATCTTCAAGCCCAGCTGCAGCAAGAAGACCCTGAGCATTTTCCTCCTCATCATTCATCACACTCGGAGGTTCCTCTCTGTATGCGTCAGCTTCTTCCTCATCCATTTCTTGTTCATCCATCATATCAGCTTCCGGTTCCTCCGTGTCATACCGTGATCTTGAATGCTTATCCTTCTTTCTCTTCTTTCCACTTTTTCTTTTCTTCTTCTCACCGGTTCCTGCCTCTTCATCATCTGACCTTTCTCTCCGTTTTGAATGAGTACTGCTCTTCCATTGCTCCTACAAATACAAATGAAAGTTTAGGAAAAATTTAAAATCCTCTCAGCCAAATATTTTTTATCCTAGGAATGATGCTTCTGGGGAATCATATTTCTGGGAGTCTTCATGTGTTTAGTATATGTTGAAAAGGTTTCTGGAAATGTTATCACGAATATGGCTAGTAGAACTATCCTACCTTAATGGAAACCTTTATTTCAAAAGTATGAAAACAATAGAAAGCAATATGAAACATATCCTAGACACCCTTCTACTCTTGAAAGAATACCTAGAAATCCTTACCTTAACACGCTTAAAGTGTTCCTCCTGTTGTTGCACTCGCTTTAGTTCATCTTCTTGTTTTCTCCTTTCCATCTATTTCACATTAAAATAAAACGTAGTTATTTATATAGAGAAAACATGTAGTGTTAACCAACACGAATGCAGTAGATGCTGAGCAATTAAAAACAACGCACCTGAAACTTCCTTTGCTCTTCAGCCTTTCGTCGAGCTTCCTCTGCCAATGCAACCTGACGAGCAAGTTCTTGTCTCTGCCGTACTTGCTGCTCTTCACGCTCAGCAGCTTCAAGATGAACTCTCGCAGCCGAAAGTAAGTGGTTGCAGTATCCAACGTGAGTGTCAATTTTCTTCTCATCAAACCCATGAATGTGTAGGTTGGACGCAGCAGACAACTGACTAAATACACGAACAGCATTTTGCAGCTCAGCAACAGTTGCTCTCACCTAAAGTTAAGAAACCAATATCAATTACAAATTAGTGCATCATAATAGATCCTGTTTGACAAAGGTAGGAAAGGGATCACTTGAATAAGAGCTTCGAAAAGGAGTACCATCCAGCAGAAAACAAACCCCAATGAACTCAGATATTCTTGTGTAAAAACTACAACTCTTAAAAATTATAGCCCGGATAAACTCAGATATTACCTTCATCCATAAACAAAAAATTATTTGAATGACAGACAATGTTGACAAGTGTCCTTGGTAAACTGGTTAACAAAAGTAAAAGGTTTTTAGCGAAAAGGAAACTTTATTACATTGAAAAATCATAAAGTTTCTTGACTAGTACATTTATGCACTAGTTAGCATCCCTTACAAAGAAAATATGCCCTAGTATCCAACATTATTTACTAAGCAAATTAAAGTAACAAAGTGAACACATTGTCCAGCACTTGATCGTTATATTATACTAAGCCTCCAAAACTATATAATAATAATGAACACACACAAAAATAAGCATCCCCTATATTACAGATATTTAGTAACTTACTGAAGCAGAACAATAGAATAGTGAAAACATTAAATTATCTTCACTTAAAAAGGGTTCATAAACTCTATACATCGTTGAATGTAGAAACGGGCAATCCAACTGAAGCACCCAACAAAGTAAACTGAAATTTTACATTATGAGGCTAACTAGAGTATACTTAATATGACCCAGGTACCATACAACATGGATATGGGAATTCTAAAAACTTCAGGGTATGATACAACATAGACGTGTTAACATGAACTTATAAAGACATATTTTTAAACCTGGATATTCATAGATACATTGATCATATATCATTAATAAACAACCACATCACACCAGTAGATGAGAAGAATTTATTCAAAGAAAAAACTTCTGATCATAAGACATACATATTATTTATCTTCCATTATTTCAAAATATGCTATTTACCCCGAGAACATGCCACAAGAATTCCATATTTTTCCAAAAGTATTATTAAAACATGTAAGGAAAAGCATCCTGTGTAATTATTTCATGCTGCATCCTGAGTAATATTTAAAAGAAACCTAGGCTCTATAATTGTCTACTATTTACAAGAACTTTTAGGATATAGAAGAAAAACCAAAGCCAAATGTAATAATGGTAGCAGCAGCAGCAATAATAATAGTAACTTGGAGGATACTTCCTGTATATATAATTCTAGTCATATCATAAATGTATTGGGATAGGATGAAATGATACTTTTCCATTTTCTAGTATCTTGGCTTAATAGGTTTCCTTCCAGTCTAATTTACTCGGCCTCTTGATGACCTTCTAAGTTTATTTTCAAAGCAAGAATCAAATTACAGATATGAACACTTTTTTACTGATATACTAAGGTAAGACGGTTTTCCAAGATCAAACTACGTGTTCCTTATGCTGCAATTTATTCAATATTCTTATTTTCAAGACCCCTGAAATAATTGAAGGTGAAAATAGATATTCTACAGGCGTTTACGAGCATATCCACAGATCTAGAAATATATATTCAATGGATAAAAAAACTACCTCATCTGCAGTCCTCTTTGCTTTTTGTAATGTTGATGCTGAAAATTTTTGCATTGCAACCCCAGCATCAAACCTTAAAGTATAGTTTGAGGGTGCCAAATGGATGGCTCTCAGTAGTGTTTTTATACAGTCTTGCCACTGTTCAGCCTCATAATGGGTACGAGCTAAATACAGAAGTATTTGAGAGTCTGTGTTATGATAAAACTTCCGCAAGCAGTTTTGGTACTGCACATGATAAAAAAGATCATCAGCACTCGATTGCTGTCATAAAGACTTGGGGAGTAGGAATTTGAAAACAAAAAAACGGGTACAATCTAAAGATAGGATAAGTTCACCATTTTTACAGCCAAAGCAAAATTCCCCTGAGCAAAATAAACATGGGCCAGATTTATCCAAACATCAGGCATCTGGACAAAAACACTACCACTGGCAGCTTCTTGAACCTACAAAAAATTAATAAAGTAAGAACTCACACAGATGGAAGTTTAAGCCCACTATATACTCCAAGCTTTAGCACACATATAACAACCTGTGTAAAGATATCCTTTGACACATCAAAATGACCTTTTTCTGCTAACACTACCGCAGCACCATTGGCAGCATATAAATTAGAAGAATGCTGAATCAGAACCTACAAATGTTTTGAAAATAAAATGTATCAGATAACATAATTCCATTGGTAGGACAGTACGTAAATTATACATGTAAAGAATAGACAAAATATGACACTTCAGGAAAATGTAATTAAAGCAGAAGTGTTGAATCATGGTAATCCCAGGGTATACTGATTGTAAATAAATTTCATCTTCTCCTAGTAGAGAGAAACACATAAGTACCCACAGACAATCTATAATTGGAAGTAAAAAGTGCTCTTACAAAATAGTATTTAATTGAATTACACGATAAAATACAATTAGTGTTCATGGGTATTTGTGTGTCTAAGGAGTTGCACTCAATTAATATTAGCCTAGGAAATAGTCTTTACTAAAGGTCTGTTTAAATAATTTTTTTCTGAAACACTTACAAGAGAAAACAATACAAAAGAAAATTGTTAACAAGATTTTTAAAAAGCTAAAATTAACTTCCGGAAAAATTAAGAAATTTAGCTTTTTTACAAGTTAATATATAAAAAAAAAAATCGTGGACAAGTTTATTCCAACAAAGAAACCAACAACGTCTGTTAAGAGTCTATATATATGGATGATATGCAGAACATACGATCTACATTTTTTGAACAATGTTGTTAAATAGCCACTATAGCAACACTATATTCTCATTATTAAATAATAAAGTGAATATTCCCCCCTTCTAAATTCAACTATTCAACAGCTATTACGTTGAGAACATGGAACGATCTATAAGTTACTAGGTAAAAAATCAAGCTCGAACCCTTTAGTCTTAAAGCATGGATAACCCACAAGCCTGCAGCAGAAATGCAAATATATGGTTGATTTTCTTTCTATGCATAGTCTATCTGGTGCTTAAGCTGTTCCAAGCTGACTATAGTTAGTTTTATTTCTATGCATGTCAAGTGAATGAAATGATATGATTAATGAAAATGCAAATATATGTTTACCAATCAAAAGTTAAGAAATAACAAAAATGAAAAAATAGCTCTTATTCTCATAGACAGTAAAAAAGACCTACTCTAGTATAAAGTTCCTTGGCCTTTTCCAAATGAGTAGCCTCTAGCTTGGGATTTCTCTTTTCATTGCGAACTGCTGCAAAGTAGTTCCAGTTTCCCTATTCAATTCACACACAGTGTATCAAACAAATTATCAAAGTAACACAAGTATGAGGACACAATCACAATGAAGATATTGGTGGAATGAAGAATATTAGATGCCAACACATGCTTTCCACCAACATTCTCACAATTGTAGCAGGAACAGGAATACAGAATTTGGAACACAAAGATAATAAAATGAAATGTCCGTTGAACAGCAGATATACCAGAGAGAGAGTAGCATATGGGTCCTTGCCATCCGTTGCATCACTAGCAGCTCGGAGTGTTTCTTTTGCCTTTACCCAATCATCATTTTTCAACTCCAACTCACCAAGCATTGATAATGCATTGGGACACTTGTCATTCACCTTCAAGGCATCATTAACCTACAGAAAGGAGGGTCAAATAGTAAATCTACATAATTAATAAATAAGAAAAGCAAGAAGGTCGTAGGGATAAAATAGTAACCAGTTCAATGCTTAATAGAATGTTGTTCCGAGCTTTTGCAATTGCAGCTAGCCTCAAATACGCATCAATATAGTCTGGGTACTGATGACAAAAGACAATAAAATAAATAAATAATCAAATAGTAAATTGTGTCAATGTACTAAATTGGTCATTAGAATTAGTTATCATCCAATAATTGAACCATACATAATAATAACAAGATGTACTGCAACAATATAGGTATTGGGCTTGTTCCGATAAACTTTCCTAAAAAATTGTCCTTATTTTTTTGTATCAATTGTTTCCTAATGTATGCACTGATTTGATTTTAGTAATAAATCTGTTCAGAATCAGATTTAAATAACTTCTGAATCATGATCCGATCGTTGGATGGGCTATTTATTGCTTCTTGTAGTGGCAGATTCAGTTACCTCTTTGGGACTAAAAAAACTAACCAGTAACTGTATCATTAAATATGTATCAGAAAAATAAAAGATTTCCATCCCTTTTCTAATAAGCTTCTCCAAAAGCACTCGTACAAGAAGAAAATAAGAAGATCAAATTAGTTTCTCCATAAAATTATCCAATTTCAGCTTTTGGTGAAGCTTATTTCTTTTTCCTTCTTATAAATGCTTATTAAGAAGTTTATCTAAACAGACCCCTCACCAGATTAGTTCAAAGTGTGAGCAAGAAATAACAGTAATTTATTCAACAGGAAAAAAGCAATTCAAGCCACACAAAAAAAAGTAAAGGAAAACTTCGAATGGGAATGAAATAGATATATAAGGGTATAAATACTCATTTGGTCCCTGTAGTTGAACAAACTTTACCTTTTAGTCCATACACTTAAAGCCATCAATATTAGTCCTTATTTTTAATCTCTTTTAGTCCCTATGACTTTAGACAATAAGGGCTTAAAAAGATTAAAGAAGTATATATAGGGGAAAAAAAGAGATACTAAAATGGTATTTACAGAGACTAAAATGAACAGGGATTGAATAAGTAATTAAACCAATACATAATTCGTATTTTTATTATTATTGACCAAAAAAAGGTCTAGACACAAATAAACTTTAATTTGGTTATTTGCAGCCATAATAATGATTTAAGATTTTTGCTCAAAACCAAAATATAATTAAGTGAAAAACTTCCTAAGCATCATTATGAAAATGAGGAGACTGAATGGTTTCTAACACACTTCCCAAATTACGGTTGTTAAATGACAATAGATTGCTTCTTTACAAACACTTCAACTGATCTAAATTTTAAATCACTGGTTAAAATTTTTGTGAAGTTACAAATATATCATAACCAAGACTGTGGAGAGACACATTGGCTAATCTTGCAAGTCTATTCATTCATAATTGCATGTGCATCTTGATGCACAAGAAGCTACACACATGCACATACCTTGAACAAGATAAGGCGATACAAAATGCTGGCAGTTCCAGATTCATTTAACTGTTCAAGTAACCTAGCCAGGTTAAAAAGTACGGTGACTTTATCCCAAGGTACTTCTACATGATGACCATTGCTTTCAAGGTCATGAAATAATTGCATGTCCTTGAATTGAAGAGTAGAAGTAGCAGCATCAACAGAAGACTTATTTTCCTCATTGATGAAAGATAGCCAAACACCATCACCTAGAGCCTCCTTAAATGTTTGTTGAGCAAGCTGATAAATTGAAGAAAATAGAGCTTAAAGTGGTAAGTGTGCAGGGGAAGGAGCCATAATATGAGCTTTCATTCATTTTAAACAAGAGTACAAACCTCAAATTCACCCCTTTCAAACTGAAGCACGCCAACATTATTTAGTAATTCAATTGGTACTTCTTGACCTCCCTTCTTAAAAAGAGTCCGAGCCTGTACCAGAATTACAATATCTATATAATAACAGATTATGAAACTTCAAAAGTGTATGTCATTAAATTATATTTCATAAAAATAAAATTTCCAGACCACAACAGAGAGCATATGATAAGCTCTTAACCCCTTACAGTTTTGAATGCATCAAGTGCAGCTCCTGTGTCGGAAAGAATTAACAATTCTCCCAGCTCAAGAAATGCCTGCAATACAAAGAATATTTTTCAAGAAGAAACCAAAAGCTGAAGCTAGATCAAGAATGTCGGTCCAATTACCAATTTCACATTTACCAACACCATAGCAATAATTTCGAAATCTATTGGATTTTTGTAGCTATAATTTCGAAATCCATAATAAAAAAATATCTATGAATACATTATAAAAGAAATACCAGAAGCATTCACCTGGGCATCACGGGGATCAATTTTTGTAGCTCTCCTAATAAAGTCCTGGCCTTTGTCGGTTTGACCAAGCTGAACATATATATGCGCAAGCGCCTATAAAAAAGACAATATATCAACACAACAATGAGAGAGGGAAGAAAGAACATCCAGTGACAGATAAAAAGAGATGATCTGGTTGTTCTAACAGCTTTCACTTCATACACAAACCTAATCATCAATTTCTTCTGTACCCTAGTCTACAATTTTGTTTTTTTACATTGATAATCCTTGGCTATTATTCGATAACTTTCACCAAAAATTTGGGAAAATTATAAAAACAATTTTCTGTTAAAAGTGTTTTGAACTTAATTAATAATTAACAGCCTAATTTGTTAATGAGAAAGTGAATGACCACTTAGCTGTAGTCATGGTGCAAGAATGTTAATCTTTCACATTTTGTAAACTAATTCCTCCTTAACTGATATTTTTGCAATGAATTTCCTTCATTTTTTCCCGAGAGACTCAAACAAAACAATTAGTGCTAGGCCTGTTAGCATACATAAATATAGATGACCATCAAATTTGCAGTGATTGATGTTGAGCAAGGCATGATTTTAATGTTTGCTCTACACTTTATGGTATAAACCAATTTCTCCAAATAGAAAGACGTGTTCTCAACTGATTTTATCCAATCTTGCACCTTTCACCATGGCATATCTGAGGTGTTAGATGTTAAATGACTCTTATGTTGCTGCAAAAGCATTCAAGCCCTAGAAAGAGAAATGATGAAAAAAGGGGGGAAAGTAAAATTTCCTTTTTGAAGCACTTACTTTCAATGTCTCACAATTATCCGGGTATACCTCCAGGACCTTTTCAAAGTTTGAGAGTGCACTTTTAAAATCTCCCAACTTTATCTGTACTTGTCCCAGACCTGGAAACGTTAGTGATTAAAACTGTGAATTAGGTGAGCGATGTTGAAGCAATGAGTGTTTCAAATTGAACCAATGTTGTCAAAATGAAGATTTCATATAGGATAGGGAAGGTGGTGAAAGATAGTTGCGGGATAGCAAAATAGATCATGAGAATCTACTAAAGTAGAAAATTAAACACAGTAATTTATAAAAAAAATATCATAGAAAATGAAAATAACTTCTAAATCACGTCATTAAACAAAATCAGAAAACTCAAGGGTAACACCCAATAGTACAAACAGTCATAATTATTTGCATAAATGAATTCTTCAAAAGTCATAAGACAACTAAAACACAAAGAAAATAGTCCAAATGTCCAATTATAGACTCAAGAATAACATAGTCATTCTCAAGTTAAGTTACATTATCAAATTACTGCACCATGGCCATAGACCTAATCATATCACAAAACCAATAACCAAAACATGGTTGGATGTTTAAATAACGCAATAAATATCAGCTACTAAACTGCCAAAAATAGGCAGGCAGGTACAGAATCAGTATATCTGCTAACCATGTAAGTAATGAAGATTTCAGTAATGGATTTCGTATCTAATAAATGTACATTCAAAGTTGCAGAAATGGTAAAGAGTTTCAAATATTATGGAGCAACTGACCATAATAAGGAAAGACAAATTCGTGGGGCTTGTTGACTTCCTTGACAGATGCCATGTAATACACCCCAGCTTTGTCATAGTCTCCCTATGGTGAGAAGAAAAAATCAGAACCATCAACAATATTACAGCTTGAAAGTTGGAATGCCCAAAAAAAGAGATAGTGTCTTGTGAACATTTTCAGAATCATTCTTAAAACACAAGTCAAGAATAGGGTTGTAGAAAATAAAAGCAAGAAAAGGTAAGTAATTGTTTGAAAAAGACAGAAATATACAGATCTGTAGCGATTTAATTGGAGATGTGGGATCATCATTGGGCTGATGGATCATCTATTTTGCAAGAGAGTATAATAAAATTTGGATGGAAAGTGGATGCTATTCAATGCTAGCATACTAGATAGAGATAGACATTTTATGAATGTCACAAGTGAACACAGTATATAAGGTTTTAATAATACTAATGAGAAAAAGGAGACTGTTTTAGACACCAGCGCTTATTAATCATGCTTTCTTATCCTTCTAGCTTCACTCTATGACAAGAAGGCTGACAATGGTATACCTCTTTCCATGCGAAGTTATTTCTTGAAGATTGTTAAGGAGAGTGTCATGAATGAAACAAACAGATGCAATTAGTGAATAATCACGTACAGATAAAACACTAGAATATGCAGAATAGCAGAAGATTTAAACTCATAACTTAGTTGATTACACAATATTCTCCTCCGCTACCAGAGCTGAGGCTCTTCTCAGAGCACTCAGTCAAAAACCACAATACTAACATGATTCTCAACTAGTTCCCTATACCTTCCATATGGAAGACTTAATTGGACATGGACCTAAATGTTGACCCATGTACACCCTCTACATCATCCAGCCTAAGATTTCCATCAAGTACAGTTCAATCAATTTATGACCAAATATATACGTGCACATAGAGGACTAGTGCATTACTTCATATTCAAACTTATACATCCCTTCAACCACTGACACAGTTCAACCAAACATATATGCTCAGTAAAGTTTCAGAACAATATTGTAAAAGGAAAATGAAAAAATAAGATTCAAACCTTGCTATGGTACGAGCGTGCTAAATTGTAGTATGAGTGAGACTTTGTTGGCCCATGATTGGTAACAGCCAATGCAGTTTCAGTCAGTTGCTCAACTAAAAAATGTTGACCAGTGAAGAAGAAATGATTTGCAAGATAATTCAGAGCCATTGCACAGTATGGGTATATCTCAAATGCCCTCTGCATTTTTACCATTCCCTTCCTGATACCACTAGCTGTTTCATGTTATACAGTATCAGAATATGTCCACTTAATGAAAAGCTAACAGTAATTAACAAATATGTATGTGCATAAGAAAATGATAAAAGAAAAGGTGAACCTTCATTAGTACGCAAGTCCATTATTGCAAGGGCAACTAGAGCCTCAACATTTTCTGGGTCTAGCTGAAACAAACAAGATCATGAAGCATATACACACCAGTAGCAGAAAAATACTAAAGCAGTTGAACCACTAGTTTTTAAAAGATTCACTTGCATGTAAAACACTAGTTATTAAAAGATTCACTTGCATGTAAAACTCGCTCAAATGCTTGCTGAGCCTTCTCAAATTGACCTAATTTGTAGCGACATAGACCTATGCCAAGTCTCACAGCTGCCGGGCAATTGGGAAACACTTGCAATGCTCTCTTCAGATTTGCAAATCAAAGAAAAAAGGGTGGTGTTAAGATGTGGTCAACGTATAGAAGAACTGTCACAATTCAAGTAATAAGCCAGGCGGAACAACAGTATTTGGTTTATATAACCTTTAATATGTTTACAGGTTAAATATTCTTTTACATAACTTGAAGAAATCAGCCACTAAAATAAAATATCTACCCACAAAATTTTAATATCATTTATATAATTCATTGACATTATAGCTTAAACATGACAAGTTGTAACAGTCACAAGACTATCCCCAATCCACTTGAATTTTAGCATGCACGTTGCTGAAATTATATGTTAAAAGAATGGTTTCACAGAAATTAAATCCGATCAAAGCTAGTGTGTGTCGTACTGATCTAGTTCCAAAGGGAAGAATAAGTAAAAAGGAGTTTTGAATATTATTTTGTGTAATATCAATTGTACAAAGGAAGTTACATTGCATAGGCTTAAACTAACAAGTGAAACTATTTGCACTCAATAGAGCTAAATTTTATCAAACAAATCTGCGAGAAACAAATCAGTTACACTTCCAAAAGTAAAGAAAAATGGAAGGAATATTCTGTCCCAAGATTGTATAATCTAATAATTGTACTCGGCATATTAATGTAAATCCTCAATAATGATAAACATGTGAACGAACATAGATAAATGTTGGACATATGTAAACTGTTAATAATCATACATCACTTCTCAACAGCAATAACATGGCTATACTACTAACCTTATACAAATCAAGTGAATCCGAGTATCGTCCGCGGTTGAACTCAACACAAGCCTGTAGATATTCAGTAAAGATGTTACAAGAAATACAGCACATATAAGACAAAAATGACACCTCAAACTAGCTCCAGGTTTTACTATTCACATTCTGAAAACAAACAGAATAATAGATAACTAGTATATGAGAGCATGTGCATTTCAAATTTGAAGTAAAAATGTGGCAGATATAGATTCCTAGCAGGCACTGACCAGCAAATATAGATATTTGCTGAAAAATTTGCAGCAATGTAATAAGAATACAAGATGCAAGGAGATTTGAGACAAACCAGCACAATTGACCTTGAAATTATAGTTATTGGGCAATTACCAAAAAGAATTTTTAGAAAATATATTTCCTGTTCATTCAATAGTAAACATTTTACAGAACTTCCACATTTTGTAGTTCTACCAGAAACAATTGCTACCCAGATGAATTGAAAATATGTCCAAAATAGGAGGAAAAAGAAAATACAACTACAAGAAATTAAAAAATGCATCAGCTAAGAGAATCCTCCACCCTCTAAAGTGAAGTCATGGGAGCCACAAAGACAGACAAATCTTGAGAAAAAATGAAAGAACAGGTTCTAACAAGATAAAGACTAAAGGATAAAATTTCAAAAATAAGCTATTGACAATTAGACCTGTAAAAATGAAACGACACTGACAATTCAATCCCAAAGCAACCATAAAGATGAGAAATGTTGGCTAAAGTGCCAGTGGTGTACCCTAACAAATCCCACCATATGTGACGCCCATAAAACATTACACTCATGTATAAGAATACTTTGTTTTAGTTTTCATTTGCTGGAGTACACATGTATGTCCTCCCATCACTTTAGGTTAGTTGAGATATGTTTTAAGTTATTTCTGACATCATTAGGTTAGATCTAACTGCACAAACATCCTCTCTACACTATACTTGTTATTCATTTGATTGAATGGTAAAGAAATCACCCTCTACAACCCCCTCTTCAGCTCTTGGAACTTCCAGTCAAGTTTTCCTCTGCAATTTTTCTGTGATAATCAAAGCAGTATCCTTATCTCATATTCTTGTCCTTCACACCCGTATCAAACATATGGTGTTGGATCTTCTCTATGTCCATGAGAAGGTGCTCGAAAAGCAGCTTCTGTTCAGCATATTACAGCCCAATATCAGTGGGTTCTTTCCTTAACCAAGATCTTTCTCCTACCAAATTTTTCCAAAACAGTAACAAGCTCAATGTAGATATGCTTCCTAATGTCAAGCACCCACCCAACTTGAGCTTGAAGAGGCTTGTAAGAGAATATTCTGTTTCATTTCAGCTGCTTAAGGAAGTATCTATTTCCTCTATATCACTTTCAGCTAGTAGGGAGTTGTTTCTTTAGTCAGCCTGGAATCTGTTAGGTTAGATATAACAGTATAAATTTCCCCTGCACCATAATCGTTATTCCATATTGAAAAATAGAAAATCTACATAACATGAACAACTCCTTATTCCAACAAATGCCTCCTAACATTGAATATTGGTAACTGGAAAGAATGTTATATGTAGAGTCAAACTCCACTAGTCCCAAAAAGATTAAAAAAGTTCAAGTCTATTGAGCTACATCATAACTGATGGATGGCCTATGATTACTTAAAAAAAAGGAGTCAAGATTAAAGTCTTTAACTCTTCTAAACACGGTTAGCAAGAAAACAATCAACATTCTTCAAGCAACTAACTCATGGAAATTGTGAATAATAGTTATCATCAATTTCTGATTTACAAGTTCCACAGATGTTATGTAATTGGCACTTGGCAGTGATTAACAAAGAAAATAAAGAGAATATCCTTCTCCACTTGATTTCTTTTCATCTCAAAAAGCCCTACTCCTTAGATTATAACATGTATTCAATGTTCAGTCTGTTTGATAACAATTCTTTTTTGTTCAAATGAAAAATAGTGAAAGGAGAGAAGACAACTTGCAACCATCTGACAACTCTTTAAATTATGTGTTAAAACCATAAATGCTAAATTCTTTGCAGTGAGAACGTAAACTTAATATATCTACTATTATACCTGGCCCAAAAGAGCAGGAACATTATCACGGACTCCATCTAACACAATCTTAAATGCAGCAGATGCCTGTTCTACTTCCCCCTTTGCTAGCAAAAGCTGACCTGTAAGAATTAACTAAACATTAATTTTGTTAAGTATCTACAGTGCATGATGCTTTCTTCGTGGCTACATATGGCAGACATTTTGTTTATAAATCTAGATACTTGCAACTAGGAAAACATATATTATGTAACAACTATACCACAACAGAACAAAGTTACAAAATAATCCCTGACTTTATCTCGAACATCAAACATGTTTCAGCCAAAATACAGAAATTTCTAAACAGTCAATATGTCAAAAATATATACAAGATTGTAAAATACAAAACAATATGATGAGATATAAAACATGATCAAATGAAAATGCATTCAAAATTTAAAGAAGAACAATCCAAATTCTGAAATACTTGAGTTTTGTGAATGTTGTCTCAAAATGGATATTGGATATTTTGATAGGATGTCTACTGGCTACCTAAGATCATTGCTATAACTCAATCCAAGATAAACAATATTGTAAAACTACTGATCACAATATAGTTTCAATTAGACATACTTAACACAAAAACACAAGCAAATTTACACATTCACCTTTCCCAACCCAAGTGGAGGGCTCATGCATGTCAATCCTAGATGCTTTGTTGTAGTATTGCGTTGCCAAAATAAAATGCTCCTCCTTTTCTCGTTGTTTTGTCTCTATTTTTCCAAGGTAGCTATAGTAAGCTCCTAGGGCATTTAAGATAGCTATCCTCTCATATCTAACATCAGCATAATAATCATCAATTTCTGCAAAAATTGATTGAAAACAATCAGGAAGGTTAAATTTACTAAACTTAATAGCCAACATCAATCAATAAGATTAATAAGCCAAATCCATACAGAAGATTTGTACCAAACATATATGAAAAAAGAATACCTGGACTGGATCCTTCCTCCAAAATCTGGCGAAATTGATCAATTTTTCCCTGCTTGAAGTACTCCCTCTGCACACATATGAGATTAGAAGTTCAGTTGAATACAATATCATCAAAGCAGAGAAAACAACTAAATATCGTGCAATGTATGTTTAAATAGGGACTGCAGTGTGTGTATAGAAATACACTTGCAGTTGAAATGATGTTATGAGTACATAGTAGGCGCACTTGCAGTGTAAAGGGAGTTCTACACAGTCAGTTAATATAAAAATGACCATGTGTGCACAATGTAAATTTTTTCACAAAGGGAGCAAGAAAAGAAACTGATCATGATTTTCCATATAATTAAAAATGATTATTTTCAGGTCTTGCAATGTCAAATGCAGTCATGAATGTACAAGCCACTCACAAAATATATTGTTGGGAACATTAAAATGGACCAGGTAAAATAGTTATTTATCGATTTAGTAGAGACAATTGAATGTGTTTCTGCTAGAACCATAAAGTATAAAGTTTTTCGTGATTGATATCGTTTGATATTAGAGCTCCCAGAGTTTGATATTATTTGTCCTCTGTCATGTGAATGTAGTGTAATGACACATCATATGCTATTTTATGTATTAAAACTAATTTTATGCATTGAAACTAATCAGTTAATTTGACAAAAAAAAAAAAAAAAAAAAAATCAATCCCCAACTATCATGAACTTTTCACTTGCTACAAAAATCAGAAACACACGCAAAACCTCATTATCACATGCAGTTGCAACTCAGAAATTCACGACAGATGAAATTAAAAGCCCGAAACGAACCGCAATGATGAGCCAGAGATCGAGAGGGGCTTGTTCGGCCTTAAGGATGTCGAGGATGTCGGAGGCGTCACGCGGAAGCTGATCTAGAGCAACCCTAACCTCTTCCTCCGAATTCTGCACCGGTATGTACACCGACGCCATTGATTTCCCAAAGGCACTTCAAATCAATTGCGGAGTGAGAAACCCTAACGAAAGGTCTTATTGAGTTTGTGACAGAAGAAACACCCTCACATGAGAAAACAGAGCAGGTAATAAACTCCTCTTTGTGCTTTGCCTATCAACTCTCAGAAGTAGCTTGTTTCTCTTAGGTATGTGACCCAATGACGAGCTCCAATCATACATATTCAAATTGAGGAATTTCTTTGCAGGACTTCGTTTATTTTATGTAATTAAAAATTATAATAAATATATATTTTTTAAAATTATTTATTATAATCTATTATTTATTATTTATTATCTACTATCTATTATCTCTTATATATTATTTGTTATTATCTATTATAATATTAAAAAATTATATTAAAAATTTATTTTATTATTTATCTTTATTTTGTTGATAGATGTCCAAAACTTTAATCTTTTATTCATTTGATATCGTTAAACTTTTTTATTTATATTTGTTTTATCGTGCTTATAAAAATATTTTACTTTTTTCTATTTATTTTATTTTTAAATTGATGTGTCCTAAAAATAGAAATTTTTTTTTATTTTTTTATTCATGATTATATTTTTTATAATTTCGAATTAATTGGTTATTTAATAAATTATTAAAAAATAACTTGTATTTAAAGTATTGGTTTTTATAGTATTTTTATCATTTCTAATTATTTGGTCATTTAATAAAAATAATTTTAGAGAATATATTTATTTTTATTTAAAATGTTCCTAAAATAATATCATTTTAAAAAATAATATATTTTTTTATAATACAAATTATTTATATTGTCATTCATATATTATACAACTCAAGTAATATATATTAGACAAACTTTTACATACATTGATTAAATGGATCTAATAATACATATTAGATGGCTATGTTCATTGAGTAATTATATTAATTTTGCAATACACATAAAATAATTTTGTTCATACACGGATTAGATGAGTATGGTAAAAACATTAAATAAATCTAATAATATATATCAAACGAATACACTAATTAAACAAGTACAAAAAAATACTAGATGAGTTTATATGTTGATTAGACGAGTATAACAAAAGATATTAAGATGAGTCTAATAATTCACTCGTTAGATTAGTAGATAAAAACACATTAAATGAATATGTTGATGCATTAGTCACTAATGCACATTATATAAGTCATTCATAAACTAATATAAATGAGTATAGCAATGCACATTAAACAAGTTTGTCTATATACATATTAGACAAGTCTATCAATATACATTAAATGGTTGTGTTCATTCATTGTTTAAATGAATTTTGCAATACACATGAGACGAGTTTATTCATACACTCATTAGACGAATATAGTAATTCCCATTAAACGAGTTTGTCCACAAACTCATCAGCAAGTATGGCCAAAAATATTACATGATTCATTTCATACATTGGTTAAACAAGTCTAATAATACACATTATACGAGTTTGTCCATACACTAATTAGACAAGTTTATTTATACACGAATTAGACAATACTAACATACATTAGACGAGTTTGTTCATACATATATTAGACGAGTATATTAATACACATTAGATAACTTTGTCCATATATTAATTAGACGAGTCTAACAATTTACATTAGATAAGTGTATTCATATACTGATTAGATGAGTATAGAGAAAAACATTAGACAAATCTAACAACACATATTAAACGAGTTTGACCATAAACTCATCAGACAAGTATGACCAGAAATATTATATGAGTCATTTCTTACATTGGTTAGACAAGTCTAAGAATACACATTATACTAGTTTGTTCATACACTAATTAGACGAGTTTATTTATAAACTAATTAAACAAGTTTATTTATACACTAATTAGACGAGTCTACCAATATACATTAAACCAGTTTATTCATACATATATTAGATGAGTATATTAATACACATTAGATAACTTTTGTCCATATGGTCCAACAATTTACATTAGATGAGTGTATTCATATACAAAATAGACGAGTCTAACAACACATATTATATGAATTTATCGATGCACTAATTAAATAAGTCTAATAATACACATTAGATTAGTCTGTCCACACACTAATTTAAACTTTTAGTGAATCTATTCTATATATTTCTACGTAGTTTATCATTTGTGTTTTTCAAGAGTCAACTTTATATATTTTTGTTTTCACATCTTTTTATCTTTTGTATTTTACAAAGTCTAGTATTTTAATTTTTAATCTAATAAATCATTTTCACATCATTCTATTAAAAACTTAATAATCTTTAAAATATATTTTTTTTAACTCCTAAATATATTTAAACACATTCGAGCTCAAAACTAGTATTATAATAAATATGTAACCTTTTCATGTAAAATTAAAATAATTGTCTAACTAATAGTTCTTTTAAGAGTTTTCATTTTAACTAAGATAATAATCATGGAATGCAATAGATAAGATACATGAAGTCTAGCATTATATATTCGATTTAAGATAAATTTATTATACAAAACTAGCGTATGTATTTTTTTAAATTTTATAAATTATTCAAATTTTGGAAGTAGCAATTAAAAGAGTAAAACAAAATGTGTATATAATTATAGCTAGCTATAGATAAAATAAATTTTAGTTATTGAAATAAAAGTATTATACGTAATAATATTGTGTAAATAATATTATGAGTAAATATTTAAATTTGAAAAAGTAGAGTAAATAATTTTTTTATAATGAATAATTATTTAAATTCAAAAAAATTATTACTAAATGATAAATCTGAAATATATATTTTTTATTATGAATAATTATTTAAATTTAAAAAATGGTAAGTAAGAGGATAAAATTGAAAAAACAAAAGAAAACACCAAAGAGGTATACCATCTTATATATAGTTATAGATATTGTTATAGATATTAATGATAGTTAATTTTTATTTAAGCTTATATTACATTATAAATTTATATTATCCATTAATCTTCAATTGCCTTTTAAATATGAAAAAAATAGTCATTTAATTCGGTAATAAATAAATACTTGTACATAATATTTTAAATTATAAATATTATAAAATATATAATATTTTAAATTATAAATATTATAAAATATATACTAATGTATAGTTATTATAAAAAAAAAACACTCTTAACATTATTTTTAATGCATGTATAATATTCAATAATTGTATTCAATTATGTATATTTTTAAATTTAATTTATACTCCGTCAATAATATATAGTATAGCTTCATATAAAATATTCAATATATTTTACATACAGTACTCAATTATTTTATCAAATTATGTATACGTTTTAACTTGAATTATATTATATTAGTAATATATAATATTACTTCATATAAAATATTAAACAGATAGAAGAAATATTTTCGACCTCACTTTAAAAAATATCATAATCAAGAAAATATTGGACGTGAAAATGTAGTATTTTAAACTGGAAACTTAAGCATGTAACGACAAAAAGGGAATTTCATTTAGTTCTGTAGATTTTAGTTTGATTGATTTTAACTTGTAGAATTTAGTTTAATAAATTTTATATTAAATTTAGTAGATAAATAAATTAACTAATTAAAATGGATAGATTTTTCTCATTATTATTTACTCTCTTTATATACGGGTTTCGCAGTTGGGTGTAGACATAAATAAATAATCTACTTTCACATTTAAAATACGTTCTTATATTAAACTACCTTAATCGTAATTTTGAAATGTGAAAATTCTCACAAATTTATCCAAAGTATGAGTTATATATGTATAAACATTTCACATCTAAAGTACGTTCTTTTTCCTGATATTAAAATACCTTAATCATAATTTTAAAATAAGAAATTTTTCAAAAAGATTTCCAAAAGTATGTTTTATATACATACAAATAAAAGATAAGCATCTCAAATAAGATTTAAAGCAAATCATAAACATGTTTATATATTTATATATTCTTAAGTTCAAATAGTATCTCAGTAACAACTTATTCCTTTAGTATATGTTTTACTTATAAAAGTGTAATCAAAAGTACATGGACAAAATTTATTATTGACTTTGTTTGGTTCCGACAATAGATTTGAGAAAGAATAAATAAATAGATTTGGAATAAAAATTGTGATGTTATTTATTTTAAAAAAATTAATATATTTAAATATATGATTAAAATTTTACATTTATTATTCTAATTGGTATGAAGTAAAATTTAATTAGTTAACATTAATTTAAAATAAAACTTGGATAATTAGTTTTTAAATAAAAAAATTCAATAGGAGTAATTATTATTATTATTTTGGAAAGCACAAATAAGGAATAGTTATTTTCGTAAATGCACTTATCCTTCTGTTAGAATGTATTCTTTTACGATGAATTATTGTTCAACAATGATAGAAAGGCTTTATTTGAAGATTTTTTTTGTTCCTTTTTTGTAACATCCTATTTAAAAGTATAAATCATTAAATAAAACATTTAATATTGATAAACATAAAACATTTAGAGACTAACAGAAAATGCAATATTACAGTCATCCCATAGTAGATAAATTGAAAATATTATATTTGCAAGTCTCTAAGCGAAGGAACTTATA
>Ga0214543_1003915_pt1 | contig 28566 bp, 10 predicted proteins | sample CNSS2metaG_FD_160094 | JGI IMG/M metagenome (GOLD analysis project Ga0214543, IMG submission 160094) | Root nodule microbial communities from cowpea collected in UCLA plant growth center, Los Angeles, California, USA - CNSS2 | ecosystem: Host-associated > Plants > Roots > Nodule | place: USA... | reverse complement strand
CGTTAGGCTACAAACTAGGAAACAATATACTAAACATATGCCATAACAGAAGGCAATCAAATATATGCTATAACAGAAGGCTATGAAATAGGAAACTATTTATCTTGTTTCAGTAATATTTTTAACAATATTTATATACAATAAATTAACGAAAACAACTCGTTATTCCTTCTGATACAAACGAAGATGAGAAAATTGAAGTTTAGATTACAAAAGAACTTTTCATTTGATCCAATTATCATAATTTAATCATATTCATAACATGACAGAGATGATACAATCTTTATACTCAAACGATGATCCACTACTTGAGTGATAAAAACTCATTACTTAAGCAACTCTTTCTTGAGTGCTTGAACAATGATCTTACATTAGATTATAAATATGTATGTGCTAAATTTAGTAGTTAGAATATAATTGCTTTTTACCAAAGAGAAAAGTATAAATAAGTTTAAAATTTTAAAATTTTGAAAAAAAAATTAAAAAATATGGAAAAAATAATTTTCTGTTTTATAACTTCAAAATATAAGTATTATATAATTATGCCTTTGTTAAATTTAGTTGTTAGAGTACAATTGTTTTTTACTTACTCAAATTTTTTACTTTAATTCTGATATGTTATTGTTAGATGGACCATTTAGTTTTAAATTAAAAACTATGGTTGATAATGATCATATGATTATTTGTATTAAAGAGCACAATAATCTGAAAAATACTATAATATAGAAAATTAAAAGGCTAACATTTTAGAAACAGTTGAAATAGTCTATGCTATGAAAATCATTCTTTAACAAATAGTTTAACAAGTTTTGTAACTAAAACAATTAACGTACTAAACATAATCATAATTTTAATATTTTGTTTTTAAATTTGGTGTAATCTTTACAAATGATCATACCAGTTTAAAGAACTTTTAAGTTTGATCATCCGTATATAAGTATAACTAAACAGTTATTTATTTATTTTCATATAATTTAACTTGGTTAAAAAGTTTACAAAATATTTAATATATTTCTTCGAATGATAAATTGATGTATAAAATAATAGACATATTAATTAAATAATTTTGTTAAAATTTCATTTATATTTAAAATAATGAAATTAAAAAAGTTTGCCACTGTGTGATAATTATAATACGACATTATCAATGATATTAGAAGACTTATAAAATAGTCAATTATATCTAAGAGAAGTCTTCTCACACGGCTATTAATTAAAAATTATTGAAACTTTTAAAGTTACAAGTTAAAATTATTATATAAAAAGTGAAACACAGTAATATTTTACCATTATTAATAAATTTATACTCATAAAAAAAATAAAAGTATGTTGTTATTTTGTTTGGTTCCTCACATAATGAGTCACATTAATGAAAAAATGTTTTAAAAAGTACATTAATTTAAAAAAAAAAAAAATATATATATATATATATATATATATAGAGAGAGAGAGAGAGAGAATTTTTATTCCCTGATCACCAAAACCTTATCAGCAGTATAGTTAGGTTACTTTTATTAAAAAGATATTTTGAAACTATCCTCCTTAAGATATAAATTTTGTTTTTTCTCAGATAAAAATCTAACTACTTAAAAAACTATCTCTGATCATATTATATTTATTAACTTCATGAAAAAAACTTTCTTTTTAAACTTTTATTCAAATTAAAAAATATTTTTCATTTCCTATACCGACAAACAACTCTCTAAAAATATATATATATATATATATATATATATATATATATATAACAATATATAAAGGGATTTTTCTTTTTTTTTTCATATTTCAAAATACCAAGTTTACCCTTTAAATATAATAATTTATTAAATTTTTAAAAATTGACCATTACTTTTACATGTTTTTTATAAAATTGGTTATCTCTGCTTCTTCTCTTCTTCTTTATTTATCAATGGTTATTTTTTCATCTATTCTGATATACTTCACTTTATTTTTAATAAATATAATTTTAATTTATATATTAACTTAATAACATTTTAGTTTAAAAAATGCATATAGTGCATGTGTTTACGCTGGTATATATATATATATATATATATTAATTTTACATTAGCTTGTATTGTTTTTAAATAGGAGGATTGACCCATTGTTTGTATATATAAAAAATTAATTTTTATATAAAATTAGTGAGAATCTAACATGTAATATAAATTATACGAGTATACTTTAATCTCTTATATACTATTAATTAATTGATTGATTTTCATCGATTCCTGTCCCTTCTAAATATTCTTCTGAATTGTTGGCAAGCTTTACGCAGAGAATGTTAGGCCTTAATTGAGTGATTGAGATTTGCATAACCGTAGTTTATTCACTTATCCTAACAATATAAACAATATATATATATTAAATAGTAAAATGAATCTCTTTCTTATAGTTTAATATTTTAGTACAAATCAGTATGCAATCTTCCTCGAGTCATAGGCATATAATATAAACATGATTTCATAATTTTATGAAGAAGTATTTGGATAAACAATACAAATTGAGTTCGAGCACCCTTTTCTCTTTACAAAATTTACTGTTTCATCTTTCAAGTATATAGATTATATATTGTACATTAAACTATTTTACTTTAAATAAACAACGAGAAAAAATATAATAGAATGGTAATATTTTCAAATTTTATCTAGGCAGAACGACATTCATAAAATCTGAAAGTGAAAGCTTTATTAAAAGTTCGATATATTATCCTGCAAATAATTTATTATTATTTCACATATGTAATTTTGAAAACATTGTATATCTTAATTTAGATGGAACTTATATGAAAACTTGATATCATATGACTTTATAAATAAGTAGAGAAAAAAGTAATTTGATTTAAAATTTAGTATTACTGATTATTTCAAATTTTATATTTAAAAAAATCTCTTTAGATTGACATTACTGATAATATTTTTGTAAAACAATATTTTTATTCTAAGAGAAAATAGTTATTTAATTATTTTGGTTTTGGTATTTTTAAAAAGTTGTATGACGTGATTTCATTTGAATATACATTTTAAATAAACAAAGGATAGAAAGCCTATTAATAAAACATTTTATCTTTGTATAACTTCTTTTTTTAAGTTTCTTCAGGTTTAAAAAAGAACTATTATTTTATTGTCAAATTACATCTTTAAAGAGAGTGGGGCACTAACGACCTTCTACACCCAAAATTTGTTTATTTAATTTTTCATATATATATATATATATATATTAGAATTATATTTAAATATTATTTATATTAATTTTTTCAGTTTTTTTAAATCTTATCCATAGGCATTTATTTTATTTTTCTCTTTGGTATTTCTATCTCTTTGTCACAACAATTTTATTTTCTATCTCGATTTTAATCCTCGGTCTCTCTATCTTTTTTAAATAAAATTTCACCATTGTGAAATTAAAGAGTTAAAAAATATTTTAAACCAGTTAATTTATACTTCTGAATAAGTTCATTTTTTACGGTTTTTTTGAGCAATATGTTTTCTTTTGTATATGATAAACTTGTTTACTATTGGATGGTGATAAACTTACTTTTCTATAAATAGCTTAGATGTGATAAATTTATATTAGAAAAATTATGATAAAGAGTGAAAGAATATTTGTTTCAAAAGAAATGTTTGTGACAAATATGGAAAAAATTAATCTATGTCAATTAAAATTGAGAAATTGTATGAGAACCAAAAAATTAAAGACAATGAAAAAAAACTCTATAAAGTTATATATATAATGAATTTAAAAAATAATAATTTGGCACCCTTTAATTTTTTGTTTAAGTTTTGCCACCGAATACCGTATTGATAAGTGTCTAGAATATGTAAAATTTTCATATAAATTTGACACTTATCATGCTTTAATTGGTTATATTTTGTAAGTAAATAACTCGTTTTAGCTTATACTTACAAAATGATGTACTAAAAAGAAGAAAATTAAGAAATTGATGAATTTTTTATGCTTTTGCAACAATTTCTTGAAGTATTAAAAATAATGTGATCAGTGACATATCTTCGGCCAATATTCTGGGGTGCCAAAATTTTGGTTCAATTACCCTTTGGTATAATTTTACTATAATTAATTTTCATTTATAATGAATAAGTTTAAAAAAATAATCAAATAAAAAAATAGTTAAATTAAGCAAATGATCACTTAAAAGATAATATTAATGAAATAATTAATTTTATTTAAAAAATATTAAAAAGGTAAAATTCAAAAATAGGAGTGAAAAAAAAAACTTTTCCTTATATATAGATATAGATGTGTAAAAGATTTCTAGAATATCAAATACATAAAATATATTAAAAATATTTAATTTTTAAAAATACATTTAAAATTATATATTAAATCATGTAAATATTAAAAAAAAAATTGGACTGGATGCGCTGAACCCCAAAATTCACGGTTGAGCTCCAGTAAAATGGTTAAGAAATGACCCAAAATATGACTTTTGGAGCTAAGTCACAACAAAATGGTGTGCTTAGCCTTTAGGCCTTGCATGACGGAGCCACGAGAGATGTGCATGTGCTCAACACTTAAGGCGGTGCATGACTGAGCCACGGGAAAATATGCTCAACACTTAAGGCGGTGCATGATTGAGCCACAACAGAATGTGTTTAGCACTTAAGACAGTGCATGATTGAGCGTCACCAAAAGTTTGGCCGAACATCGCCCAAAAATTTCTATAAATAAAGACCTTAGAATCATTGAGTGGAGACTAAAAATATTGTAGTTGGATAAAATAAAATAGTGTATGTGAGACACAAGGGAGATGCTCTTAGTGTAGATCTTATGTGTAGATTCTGTTGGGATTGCATTGTAATATTTTATGAATAGTTGAAATCTTTCATGATCAGGTTTGATGTTTTTTTCAAGAACCACAAATTGACACGTGACAAAACCTTAATTTGACATGTGTCAATTATTTTTTTAAGAGAAAAAATAAGTTAAAAAAATAATAAAAATAAATCACGAGTTGACATGTATCACACAGTTGACTCATAATGTCCCAACGTAAATAACCAAGAACAAATTTTTAAAAATAAGATATAATTGAAACTACTTAAAATCTAAAAGATCCAATTGAAATTTCTGAAAGAAATGAAAACTTTGAAGATAACATCTTTATTTAATTAAACCATTTCTATTAATGTCATCATTAAAGTTATAATAATAATGATAATAAATAAGTATTTATTTCCAATGTAGAATTTTAATTAATGTGTATATTACAAACTTATTAATTTTAATAATTATTTTAAAAATATTTTGAATGACTTTTGTTAACGTTGCAAGAAAACTAAGCATATGTTAGTAAAATAAAGAATGGCTGTTGTAGTAATTTTTATATTTAATTGTTTTTTATTTCTAAAATTTGGAGTGAATTTGTGATTTTTTTTATTTAACTATAAGAAATTAAAATCCTTTTGAACACGCGGACATGGTTGAGGATATGAACTTATAAAAATTTAATTATTACATTATTTATTAATGAAATAATTGGTAAAATTAGTATTCATAAATTAAATAATCAAATCATTGTAATTTAATAAATTAGTATTTGCAAACTTTAAATATAAAAACTTTAATAAATTTTTATTTCAAGATTATAAATCAAATAATTAAAAAAATTAATTAATTTAATTTTTAAATAATAAATTCCAAAAATATTGATAATAATCAAGGAAGAAAATATAGGGAGAGTTGTTACCTTCTTAATTCCAAAATAACATTGTTATTATGTAATGAAAGTGATGAAAATTTATGACACTTTTATCATTGGACATGTATACATTTGTAAGAGCCATGTCATTAGTCATCTAACTAAGTATATTGTATTTTTATAATTTTGAGCATTAAATGTAAATATGTACTTTTTATTTAAGAAATTAAAAGGATTTATTTTAAATTGTTTCTTAAAAAAAAAAATTGTTTATCGTGGTCGTATTCCACGTTGTCAGGAATCACACTGTAACATTTAACTTTTCTTTTAATCAGAACAATACAAATCTCCATGCTTTTATAAATCCAACCAATTTCCCTCTTCATTGCATTCAGTCGCTTCTCTTCTCTATCTGTATAAGCTATTGAGTTTCTCCAAAACACATTCTCTTCTGCATTTCCAATACTCTGATTCTTGGTTTCCAATTGTTCCATCTCCTTGATGGCCAACGTTACCTCCTCAGGTTTCTAGTCTTTCCTCTCTCACGCATTTTCTTTTCTTGTCTTTTCTTTTATGGGATGTTCTGTTTTAACTTTTCATTACCTGTTATCGTTGTTCAGCCGAGGGCGTTGTTTGTTGTGTGCGTTGAAACTGCGTTTTTGAGTTAAAGATGGCATCTTTGATGTTTTTCTGGCGACGGGTTCCCGTTTTTTTTATTGGATTTGTTTACTGAATCGGATTCGAGATCTTTTTTCTTTTGCTTTTCCGTTGGTGTGCATGTGTTACTATATTTTCTTGTTAATGTACAAGGTGTGATTTACGTTATTGCATGAAGAGAAATAAAATCTGGCATATGGATTCTTTATTTTAAAGGCTGATAAGGTAACACATCAGGCCGTTCCGTAGTTTCTATGCGGTGGTTGATGTGAAGATTTTATTGTTTGGGTGGTTATTTATATTTGCATTTTTTTGGCCTCTGTGTGTCTCTGGGATCTGTCTTTGATATAGACTGGGCCTATTGGGGAGCATAATTCAATGAAAATTTGAAGAGCTTCATACTCAACTAGTTTGTTTCAAATTTGTAATTCAATGAATAATCTTTTACATATATTTGTGTTAGGTACTATTAACAATAAATTCAAGTAATAATGTATATTTAATCAAATCACTACTACTATTATTCTTACAAAATTTACCATGTACTAAGCTAATTCATTGAATTGAATTTGTGAATCATCAAGCTCAGCTCATCTAACAGACGTCTCAAAATTTTTACTCTGAGTTCTTACCAAATTGAGTTAGAGCTAGCTCACAAGATGCCTTGGCTCGTGGCCAATTCTTTGGAGGTTTATTGTTGGTTTATTTCCGAGCAATATTTGAATTCAAAATACTTACACTTTTGTTGTTATGGATTTTGGCTCCAAGGAAACAGAGAGCAGAAGCATAATATCGATTTATCGATTTAGGACGTCATGTTACACATGTGAAATGATTCTTCTCTCTCTTGGTATTAGCATAAGGAAGTTTATGGTATTCCGCATACAAATACACTAATAGAAGTCATCCTATTACGATTATAAATCTTTCTCCTTTTAAAGTATAGAGTGTCTGTATCTTGCATTGCTTACACTTCACGTTGGTACCTCAGCTGCTCCATTTGTGCAGGTAAATCAAACGATCTCACAAATGAAAACGGTAAGGGAAACGGTGGACTCGTTGTTTGCTTTGGTGAAATGTTAATAGATTTTGTGCCAACAGTGGGTGGAGTGTCACTAGCTGAAGCACCTGCTTTCCAGAAAGCTGCTGGTGGTGCACCTGCCAATGTGGCTGTTGGCATCGCTAGGCTTGGTGGTTCATCTGCTTTTGTAGGCAAGGTGTATTTTTCTATCCATGTCATGTGTTATACTGTTTGAAGTTAATTACATTTATTTGAATAAGACTGTTTCAGGACATCTCCTCAAACCCTCCCACCCCTCAAAAGAAAGTATCAGAGAGATAGATAGAATGTTGTTTGCTTGATCTATTTGATGGGAAAATGATAGTTTAATTCTTTGTCATCTACATTTTAGGTTGGAGCAGATGAATTTGGGTATATGTTGGTTGATATTTTAAAGCAGAACAATGTTGACACATCTGGCATAAAGTTTGACCCTAATGCAAGAACTGCTTTAGCTTTTGTTACACTTAGAGCTGATGGCGAGCGTGAGTTTTTGTTTTTCCGAAATCCTAGTGCTGATATGCTTCTTCAAGAGTCAGAGCTTGCTACCGATCTCATAAAGAAGGTGTTTCTTTTTTATTTTTTTTGAATTTCTGTTTGTACTTGTGAAATGTGGTCTAAGAAGGTTCAGATACTCATGATATTGATCGCAGGCTAAAATATTCCATTATGGTTCCATCAGCTTGATTCACGAACCATGCAAGTCAGCTCATCTTGCTGCTATGAAAATTGCTAAAGACTCTGGTTGCATTCTCTCATATGATCCAAATTTGAGATTGGCACTATGGCCCTCTGCTGAGGCTGCTCGGAATGGCATAAAGAGTATATGGGATCAAGCCGATGTCATAAAGGTATATTGTATGTGGCTGGAAGATTTCTGAAAATAAGCATTCTGTCATTTTTCCACTAAGTAAACCGGGTGTGCTATTTATATTTTTGTGCAGATAAGTGAGGACGAGATAACATTTTTGACTTGTGGTGATGATCCTTACGATGATGATGTTGTGTTAAAGAAGCTTTTTCACCCTAATCTTAAGCTTTTAATCGTTACTGAAGGGTCAGGAGGTTGTAGATATTACACCCAGGTAATTTAATTACAGTTCCTTTAATTGGTAGTGTACTATAATTGATTAGTTTAAGTTTGGTCTGTGCTGGTGTGTCTGCGTTGCTTGTTGTATTAACATTTGTGACTCGAATGAGTGGGCTGAATTGATGACTGTGACTTATTAAGAATGTATTGTGCAGGAATTGAAGGGCAGGGTTGCAGGTGTCAAAGTTAATGCTGTTGACACAACTGGTGCTGGTGATGCATTTGTTAGTGGTATTATGTATAACTTAGCTTCTGACCAAAGTATTTTCCAGGTAATTCAGAATTTTCTTACACACTCATCTTGAATCTTGATGCATAGGGGTCCATGAAATACCACTTGTACATAGTCTTGCCCAATATTTATGTAAAACCACTTGATAATTTCTCCTAAAAGATAAAAGCAGAACATATGCTTCTAATCTTAGTTTTGTTGGTCTTTTATTAATCTTGTTTCCCTGTCTCTTTCCTGGTATTCAGTACTATTTAATGGGATAGTACTCTTGAAGTGAATTCTGTATAATATCAAAGAAAAAGAAACTCTAACAGTTAGTTTTAGGCATTAACTTGAACGTTAAAATTTTTGTGGCAGAATGAGGAACGTCTCCGAAAAGCTCTGTATTTTGCGAATGTATGTGGTGCCATCACAGTAACAGGGAGAGGGGCAATTCCTGCACTACCCACAAAAGAAGCTGTTCTGCAATTCGCTGAAACATAACATCTTTCTTTTCTCATCAAATGTTAAGCTATAGCTTAGTTCTTACTAAGCTTCATGTATTGTATTCTCCTTCTTTTGTGCCCTGTATTTTCCTTATATATAATAATAATAATAAATTCAATCTCTAGTTTTGTCTTATAGCAGTTGTTGAGCAGCACACAAATTAACGTTTGGGTTGAAATGAATTCCAAGGTAAAAATGTCCTTATATTTTTGTTTTTCTGAACATATCTGGACTTGAATGTAGAGTTCCTTCTCTTTTCTAAGTTATAACGTTTATGACTTAAGATTCTCAGCTAACCTGTGTTCGTTGGTGGATTGAGTAATTAGTGTTCCCTTAAACCGAAAATTTGGTGAATTTGATACGTCAACAATATTAATATGGCAAAAAATAATGGTTAACTACTCAATCCACCAACAATATTAAGTTGTACGAACTAGTCTAAAACAAGCCAAAGTTTGGGGCAAATAATACGCTCGGTCGTTTTTAATTGCTAACTTTTCAACATTTTTTAGATTTCTTTTTTCCATATGTATAACGGTATTCTTCTTTCTATTACTTTTTAAATATTACGTTCTTTCGAAAAAAGAAATCGAAATGTGAGACAATCATTTATCATACTGCACTTCCAAAACATAGGAATGTTCGTTAACTTTAACATTCATATGATCTTAATAGTAGTAGAGTCAAGATAATGTTATTTTCGGAATTTCCATTCAATACATATTTTAACATTCATATCAATCACATGTACATATCAAATAACGTTCAACATTAGATTTTTGATAAAACGCACAACACGCATCATTAGTAAACACTTAGGTTCTAGTAGATAAAAAATAATCATAATAGATTTTTGTAAACACTTAGGTTCTAGTAGATAAAAAGTAATCATAATAGATTTTTGTAAACACTTAGGTTTTAGTAGATAAAAAATAATCATAATAGATTTTTGTAAAATATCGAGATTCTTCTCGGCCATTTATACTTTCTAGCCTGGCAAGCCACTCTTGCAGCTAACGGCAGATTATTATGGTGGCAGGGGCATGACCCCCCAAAATTTTGAAATTTTTTTATGATAGATATTTTGATTTTTTTTATTATAGATATTAGGTATTTTAATTTTATTTTGTTATAAATATTAAATAAAATATTTTATTTCTTTTATAAATATAATAATTAATACTAATAAAATATAAAATTAAATATAATAAAGAATAAAAATTAGAAAGATTTATCAAAATATTTTTTATTATTTGTTTTCATTATAGGTTATATTTTTTATAAATTGTTCTCATATTTCATTCTCATTTGTTTTCTTTTGTTTATGAAAAGAAAAAGATCTATTATTTTTTCTCTTATTTCTTTTTTATTCTCTTCCATCCTCGAGGAAGAAAAGAAGAAGGTAATTCTTTCGTCTCACTTGATAGTGAAATATTAGTTCAATAATTTATTTAATGAGCCTTTTTTATATGTCTATACCTTGAGTTTCTTACAAATTGTTCTCATATTCCATTCTTACATGTCTTCTTTTGTTTCTGAAGAGAAAAAGATCAATTATTTTTGCTCTCATTTCTCAACTATTCTCTTTCATCCTTGAATAAATAAAGAAGGTAATTCTTTTTTGTCTCACTTGATAGTGAAATATTAGTTTAATAATTTATTAATGAGTCTCTTTTATATTAATTTTTTATTTTATGAACATAGAAGAAAAAATGATTGTAGTGTGTGTTTTTTATAATTGAATTTTAAGTGTAGTTTGATTATCATCGAATTTTCTTTTGGTATTTATGTTTCTCAATTTTTTATTAGATTATGATAAATCATTATTTAGTATTATTTTTCTAAAATAGGTATATTGATGAAGAGTAAAAGAATAGATTCATGTTTTAAATTGAAAAAGAAATAGCTGAAAATTTTAGTTCTGATTCAATTATTGATGAGTTCAGGGATCTGAAGGAACAAAGGGCAATCTTTTAGATATTTGTGATTTCTTTTTTAGTTATCATTATACTAAGTTATGTATTCATTTTTATTGTGTTAGTGATAATAATGAAATGTAATTCTTTGGATGTATTATTTTAATTCCTCTAACAATGTTGGTCAAAATCCGTCACTGCTTACAATTATGCTCACCCAAGAGACAAAATAGCTCACTCAACAACGGTCTCCCTTTTTTAGTTCTCTTGGATTTTAACAAATAATTTTTGCTCAATGAAAGAAATGAGTTGTCAAGTGAGCAAATATAAGAAACAAAACATATAATATTCGTCCAACGAGAACAAAACTTGTCCAACAATCCAACCATCTTAAGCTTATTGGAATTTCAAAAAATATTTCCGTCATGAGTAGTTCACTTGCCTAGTGTGCAAGACCTTTGGGACTTTTTCTTAAAAATTCACTTAGCGAATAAAGCCACTTAAGCTTTCTATAGTCTCAAAAAACACTACCGACTGGCCGACTTGCACTACAAGTGTGCATATTTTCCCAAACTCTACAAATATATCAAATAATCTCTTTAGACTATTTAGGCAACTCTACACTCTTTTTTTCTCCAATTAATTTAGTACAAAAACACCTTAAAACAATTTGACCAAAATTATATATCCAAATCAATTAACAAATTACAATGTCATACAATCATCAAAGATTTCGTTTTAATTTAAATACTCAATATTCAACAATTCAATTATACCACTCTACTCATCAAAATTACATTACTCAGAGCACAATAGTGATCATATTTTCACTACTATTAGATTATTAAATAAAAAAAGCTATAAATTAACTAACTTTTCTTACTTAGATTTTTAAGTTTTTATCTCGACTAAGCTTCATAGACTCTATCACACATGATACTCTACCTTAAAAAAATAAAAAATAAAAAAACAGATTATTTGTACACATTCTAACAATAAGAAATAAAGAGAGATTCATCTTAATCTCAAAAGAGTCTCATGCAAACACTTTTCCTCTCCCATGCAAACATATTTATAAAATGATTTAAGAAAAGAGTAAAGGATAAATTTAGATTTTAATCAGATATAATTATTTTTTCTATTTTATGACGAACAAATCTCTCATAATCTTATAGAGAATTTAAAATAAAATAAATTAGAAAGATAATTATCTTTATAAAATGAAACTTGATTTATTGATTTATTTTTACTTTTTATTATAAACTTAAATTTTTATTAATAAAATAATCAAACTCTATTTTTAAATATCACATTTACTGTCGACCATTTCTAGATGGTTACAATATTAAAAAATTTACTTGATTTATATTTTAAAATTTTTACTTCTATAGCAAAAAATATATATCGTGATAAATAATAAAAAAGTATATGTATAACTATGAACTTTTGCATATTAAGAGTCATAATTAAAACTACAATATCTTCTAGATGCTCATGCACATAGTACACTTATAATAAGTTACAACACAACAATACAAAGGTAAACTATTGAAAAAGATTATCAGTATTCTGATTGTATATAAAAGAATACATCTTATTTAACAAACCACGGCACTGAAGTTCATTTAAATACCAACAAACAACAATCATATAAATTATACATACACTACAAAAAAAAGAATTATTAAAAAGCAATCAAATTTAAAAATAACAAATAATTAGTCATTATATTATATTATTAAACATAATTTTATAAACTAAACATTATTAATATTTACAATAATTTTTATTATTAATAAAAAATTATAATTAATTTGTAAATTAAAATTTAAATTAATCTCTACCGTTAACCAGCTTTTAACTACAGATTCTAAATCATTCTTCATTTACGTCTACCTAGAATTTTTTTAATCTTTGAATCATCTTGATTTTCTCATTGAGATGTTGTATGGAGTCTAACCCAAGCAATACCCTCTTACCATTCTGAGATTAATAGAGATTAATAAATGCATTGCATTTTCTCAAATAGTATACAATATTTTACAAGTAGACATGTTAAAGTCACTCAACCCGGCTCACACAGGTCGGCTCACCACGAGTCGGGTTGAAAATGAGTGAATCCAACCTAACTCACTTTATGGTAAGCCAGAAATTTTATAACCCGACTCAACCCACAACGGGTTGGTGGGTTAAGTGGATTGACTCATCAACCCACCTAAAAAATTATTTATTTATTTATTTTTTAGTATTCAAATATTTAAATAAATTTTTAAGTAACTCATGAGATGACAATCATATTAAAATCAAGAACCTTGATCATGCTCACGTCCAATATATGAATAATTATTTGCAAGAGAGTATTCATATAGTCTAAGAAAGCATGACTAATATTACAACTTTTCTGTCATGCTATTCAATAAAATATAAATAAAAAAACTATACATTGTTTTCATGCTAATTTAGAAAAAAATGTTTATAAGACAGTTACTTGAGTAATTTATTATAAAGATTATAGTTAAAGATTAAAGTATCAACATATATAACTTGACAATCAAATTAATTAAACATTCAAACTATTCAAATATAATTAAGCAACATTCTAGCATTCTAGTAAATAATTATTAAAAAAATAAAAAATTAAAAAAAATATTGGTAGGTTAAGTGAGTCGGGTTGAGTTCAACCCACTTTTAAAGTGAAAAAGTTAAATTTTTCTCAACCCAACCCAACTCGAACCCGTAGTGAACCAGACTCACAAATTGAAATCCATTTTGACTTCTCTATTTATAAGAAATCATTCATTTATTTTGATAAGTGTCGTAAAAGATGAATTCTACCAAAAGTAAAAGAATCCTAACTACCTAAAATATCTATCGAATAAATTATGAACACATTTTTAAAAATATAAAATATTCAATTAATATTCATTATATTAATATATTTAAATAAAATGAAAATAACAATACGAAAATTTTTGATACAAATTTCAAAACTTTAGAAATTTAAAATTATAATTATACAACAATATACCAACTTTTATATTATTTCATACGTATAAAGCAGTTTTTTGGATATTTTTTTATTAATAAATTAATTATCAGCTCAAAACTTATAAATGAACACAATTATTATATAAAAAAAAATACTTTTATCAAAATAAAACCTTAAAATCATTATCAAATTAAAAGAAAAAAAAATCAACCTGACAATAAGAATAATTATCAGCTCAGTATTTGGAGATGAATATTTGATGGGTTTTCTATTATGGAATATGTTGATGGATTAACTATTAACTTATATCTATGAGATTGGAATTATCCCTAAAGATGTACACGCTCTCTTTTTTTCAAGTATACCAAATGATAATTATTAAGCAATCTTGTATTTAACTTATTTAAATAAATTACTTTCTTTTTTAATTTTTTAACTTTTCAGTGCCATTTTCTTTTTAAAGTTTGGTTATCCTACTTTCGCCATATGTTTAATATAACAAATATGACTGGCAGAAAAATAATTTATGTTTTATATTTTTTTTAATCTATAATAATACATAAAGATATATTTTTTTATCCATATTTTATATTTTTATTTTTAATTATTATTTTAAAAATAAATTATTTTATAAATAATTTATCTTTAACCTTTATTTTAAAAAATTCTTCTTACTTGTTATTTTAATTTTTTTTTTATCTTTAACAATTATTTTAAAATTTTCATATATCTTATTCTTTTAATTAACATCAATTAATTATTTTAAATTTTATTTATATATCTTTTATTGATTTTAACTTAAATTTTTATAAAAATTAAAGATACGAATGACAACGTCTGTGTTCGCTAATTAAAACGTGCTGTGTGTTCGTCAGTCAAAACTAATGTAAATTTTAAATTTTAATTTAGTAATTAAAATAAGATAGTGTTATAATAAATAGCTGTGGCGACTCTGGTTAACGTGCTATGCACGTGCATGAGATTTAATCATCCATCCACGCCAACTGAATCTGTAACAGCGCGTTACACAAGCCATCTCCGCTTCCGGTTCTTCAAACCGCTTTTCTCTCGAACCGGACGTCGTTGGATACGGTCCAACCGGGCTGAAGCCGCTGCTTGGAAATCACATACCTGAAGACGGCGGCACACGACGGATTTGTGGAATGCGAGTGATTGGATTCCAAAATGACTTCAAACCCTTCACTTCTCCCTGAGATCGGACCTGACGGTCTCGCTAAAGAAGCCCCTGTCATCAGCTACACGGAGAAGGTTTTCTCCATCGCCATTTTTGTTTCGCTTTGTCATTGCTGGATTGATTTTTCATTGTTTTTCTTCCTGTTGTTGCAGATCATCGAAGCAGAACAGCTTCAATTGCAGAAGTAACCTCTCTCCCTATTTCTCTTTACTGGGATCTGATAATTAATTTGTTCTCCTTTTTGAACTCTTATTATGTCTTTGCACTTACAACATTGTTTGGATTTGTGGAAATCGAATTACTTGACATGGGTTTTTGTGTGTGCTATTTTTATGTGCTTATGAAGACTTTTGGTAGAAATTGAGATTTTAGAATAAATTTGTGTAATCCTGTGACTCTCCGTGCAATATCAAGTAGCCAATGGCTGTGGAAGATGTAGACTTTATTTTGATATCTACTTAGCTATAAGCTAGGAGATGACTAGAATGTTTTTTACTGGGATCCCTGAGCGAATGGTTTTAGGTCAGTGGTTGTATTGTGAGGGATTCAGATGGGTTGATGAAGCAATAGTCTAATAACATTTTATGTGAAATATGGTTTCGTAAACCTTGAAGAGCAGGTAATATGTTGCTAGCAGAAGGAATTAAAGCCGATGGTTTTTGCCGTGAAATATTGGTTGGAATGTTAAGGTGAATGAAATTCATTGGGATGCTGTGGTTGGATTAGATGAGAAATGAGTGTAAATAAATGGAAAATGAGATATATCTATTTGTTATTTTGTAAGAAAGTGGAATTTAACTCTAATTAAACCCTACAAATTTTGCTTGTAAAGTGAGATTTATACCTATTTATGTACGATAATTTAGCTTTATCTATAGTTGATGTTACACTTCTTGTCGAGGACCAAACATCTCTAATGTAGGGTTAAATATTTGTGAGTGGTTTAATAATGGGTGACATGAACAAATTTTGCTAGAATAAACTTTAATGCTATGGTTAGAAATAAACTTTGATGCTATGATTAGAAAAGATTTTAAGTCTAACTCAATTTCACAAAACCAGTTTGTATGGTAAGGTTTGATTTCACTTATATACTAAATGTTGACTTTATATTTGTTGATGTGAGATTTCCAATTGCATATGAGACATTTAGAGTGTGAAACTAGATATTTGTGGTTGGTTTAATAGCAAGTGACTTGACAAGTCTACCAAACTTCACTAAAATAGAGTATGATACTATCTTACAAAATATACTTTAAGCTTAACTTAATCTTATAAAATTTATATTTAGGACGAGATTACATTCATCTATACATATATTTATAATTTGACCTTATCTTTGATATGAGATCGCCAACATTATTAATAGTTTTTTTCATTTATTGTTTTAATATCAATTTTAATTATTTATTAGTATTCTACTAATAAAGAAAATATAAATATTGGTAAAATATTAGGGATATAATTGATTGTCTCAAGGGCGTCTTATTACCTCATTTTTCGATTTTTTATTTTGTTTTTCTTGTTTTCCAGTTCTCCACCCTTTTCGTGGCTTGTATATACTTTTCTCACCTGAAATAAACCGCTCTTAATTCATTTTTATGATGTACCACAAGGATGGTGGTGGCAGGAAACATATATGGAGTTTGAATAGTTTTGTTCTGTGTTTTCACTGTTCTGAACTTGTAATTTAGTGTAAAATATATATAGATAATGAAGTAAGACCTGTGTTTTGTGTTTAAAGCCAATCGATAGGTTGAGATCGAGGAACAGAATCATTGTTAACTTCTCTATTGAGGAACTAATACCTAGTTTGGACATGCAAGACATTTGGGATTTTAGCAATTAATCTTGCGAAATGTGATTAATTGGAAAATAAAATTGCGTCTTGTAGTATTGATAAAAACAGGATCTTGGGTAATTTGATCCCTTTTCAACTTTACTGCATGGTATGATTGATGGTTAACTTTAAAGATTGAAAAGGACTTTATTTATTATCAGTTTTGATTGCGTACTCTATGTAGGCAAACAAGTAACTGGACTCAAATCATCTTTACCTCCTCTTGTTGTTGTTATTGTTATTATTATTTTCAGATACATTCAAGAAAACTATTCTAAAATTCGTGATGTGGAGCGTGAGCTTGCAAATCTTTCACTGGAGATGAAACTTACAGCTGGTCCGAAAAAAGCAGGTTTCTACAAATTATTGTTGGCCTTTCTGGAACCAATTTAAAAAGGTTGTTATTCCCTGATTATTATGGTGAAATGACCTTGCTTTATTTTTTTGTACATGATGCATACTTTAAGCACTTGAACATTTGAGAAAGAAAATTGAGACGTCAACAGAAAGAATCCGTCTGGCCAAGCTAAAGGAAGAGCAGGCACGGAAGGTCTGTTACTCTGTTACTTTACTGATCGTTATTTTTCTCCTGCAATTTTCATAATATCAAATTATTTGTGATATTGATGTTATGTACTGCATCATGCCAGTACCAGTATCAGCTTTCTGTACAATTTCTGATCTCAAGTTCACTATTAGTTAATAAATAGATGACAAGGATATATATGTTAATAAATAGTTAGTTGTGATGATTTTGTATTGTCCATATTGTACAACTGAATAAGCTTCCAGGGTTAAAAGTTAAATCAATCAGTGCATTAGAGATACATTAGTTTCTTACTCAGTATTAATCACATAAATTGCAGATAACATTATTTAAGCACTTTATCCAGAAAATGCAAATAAATTTGTGATAGAAAAAAAACTCATTTATCATAGTAAATGACATAATTTATAGTTCGTTTTACATAAGTAGTTTCCCTCTTTCTATTTATGCCCAATGAAATAGGAAGAATTTATCTTATGAGATCTCTGATGTTTGAACCATTATTTGTGTTAATAACAGAGGAATTGATTGTTGTTCTTGTTACTTTTTCTTTTGCTCTTAGTTCAGTCTAATGATTAAATTAACAAATTGGCGCACTAAAGTAAATACCGTCTAAAAGGTTATTTATATGGATATGGATGAGTGTAGATGATCTGAATACTTTGATCTACAAAATCAATTTGTATGCTAAGTACCTTCGCAAATATAGTTGACATCTTAATTGTTTGTGCTGTAGGCGTGGGAATCTGCCTCACAAGTAGTAAGAGATGAGGAAGCAATGAAACAAAAGCTCTGTGAAGACTTGAGTAATCTGGTAATTAGTGTAAAATGAAGACATAATATGCCCCTGTTTAGCTGGTTGTTTGACTGTGACAATTTTATACAGGTTCAAGAAAGCAGTAACTCTCAGTTTGCTCGGCTGGAGGAATTAAAAAGAAGATTGGAAGCTTTGAATCCAAGTCGTGCATCAACTAATCTTCATGTAAGTATTTTATCACTGTATTCATCATTATTAATTATATAGTGGTGGCCTCTAAGTTATGAACCTAATTTTGGGGTGTATGCTGCATAGTGTCCTTAATCAATAAACTATTTTCAGAACTCCTAACTATATGTCCTCCTAAACTTCATCAACAAGGAGCCCCTTGGAAACTGATAATATGCCATTTGGAATTGAAATTTCTTGAGAATGTGAACGTGTGCTGAGAATGGAAACCTGCTTTTTTTTTTCTGACTTCTCTACGGAAATGTTTTTTTTTTTCACACCATGTTGTTGATGCTACATTTTGTCGGTGGCGAGCACAATACATGCTTTTGCATATGCATCTTCATACTAGAGCATTGAATGTTAAAATCGTGCACATATTAGGATGGGAGATCGGCAGCTTCTTCTCAGGATAGTACACCCCAGGGTTCCTCTGTCCTCAATGCAAAGGAGTCAAATGAGGGATCAACCGAGAGCGTTTCCAACCAAAGTAATGGTCAGAAAGCTACGGTGAGAAATGGACCTAATCAGCAGCCACATAATGAAGGCGAGGGAAGAAGTAAGAAGAAAGTCAACTTGCAATCAAAAGGAAAGGGAATTGGTGTTGTGGCCAAGGGTAGATCTTCAACTCCTGGCTGGACTGGGGCTGGCTTCGATGTAGATGGCAGAACCTGAGAATACTATACTATCGTAAGATATTACTGCACTAAATTCATTTTTGGGTGAGATGTCCATGCTAGGTACATATCCTTCCATCCTATGTTCTTCTTACCCATTAACTTAGAAGTGTAATCTTCTTTCTCCAATTATATTATTTCTGTGACTGTTGGTGAGCCATACTGATCTTATATAAATCTCACATGATCTTTTTGATTGGAAAGAAAGTAAATTATGTGGTATTTATGATCGAGTGCACAACCTGAACGCCTAGTAGTTATAATTATTCATTTTTTTTTTGTCAAAATAATTGGGAGTTCTTGTCTGATACACTTCATATATATGTGTATGGGATTTATATAGTGAAAAGAGTAAAATCAAAGACACGGAACCATATTTAAGCGAGCTGATACTTAATATTTATTCTTGTTAGTCATATAAATAAAACATGAAAGCAATGACTTTTTTAAATAGTTACATACCAATTATCTTATAACTCTATGTCTAATCGTGTGACATTAGTTTTGTACTCCTTCATATCCTTATAATAAGGTATATTATAGAAGAAACCCTTAATTTTCTTATTAAGCATTTTATAATTTCTATACACTTTATAATTTTATATTTAAAAATTAATAATAATAATTTTGTTAACTACCACAGAGAGAGCGATTACATGTTAATGGTAAGGAACTTGATGTCACAGTTTTTCCAATGCAAACTTAATTTACTTACAATATTTTCTATTGCATGTTAAAAGACGATTTCAGAAAGTAAGCATTTTTGTTTTGTTCTGTCCTAAAAGGAAAAGTGAAAAAAAAAGACAATCATGAGTGATCCAACGTTAAAACCATGAAGTAATAACAAACGTCACTAGATTCATTCTATTATATGCCATATTTGTATATAGAAGGTAAAGAAGGTGCGTTATCGAATGGAAAATTAGATATAGCGTTTGTCACGAAGCTGAAATTGAATGTGGTAAGTTTTTTATGGTTAAGCAGCAAGCATAGCATTATAATTTGACGATGTGAAAGTGTACAGTAAAAAAGAATAAAGAGACGGGAATCGTGCAGAAATAGGTCTGCAGTTGTAGGGAGTACCAAGTAAGTGGTGGGACAAGAACTAGACTAGGGCTTGAATTTTAATATCATCAAATTTTTAGTTGTGAAGAAATTAACTCAAAAATTTCTACTCTGCTTTGTTGCTATTAAGATGGTCTGCGTCTGAATTGGGACTCAGTGTCAGGCTGCACCTGCACCTGCAACCATCATACTCTAATTGCAACAACACAGTCCTTCTGCAATCACTTATTTTATGATGCTACCACTTTTTCTAGAAACACACTCACTCTCTACAAATTCCAACTTATTTCACCTATCTTATGATCTTATCATTACCTTCCATTCATACACCACAATTCAATGCACCCTTCTCTCCTTTTCCTTCGCATTTCATGTTTTTAGTTTTTACTCTTTCAACCTTTACCGGTGTAATAACTCTCTTCTTTCCATAATCTATAAAAAAACAGTTACAGTAATTGAAAATACCGTTCTACAACATCTCTGTGTAAATTTTTGAAAACGTCTCCGAACTTATTCCATGAAAAAGTGTTTAAGTAATTTTTGTTTCATTTTTACATTACTGTCAGTGAGAGGGGGCGAGGAGTCATATGCATATGCTTCTGCGGCTGTGATATTTGTGCACAATAAATAAGGAAAAATTATTATAAGCATTAGTAATTAATTTATCACTGTTATTTGAATTTGTGTGATCCCTAAACAATATTATTGGGTCTAACGAACTCTTCAACAATAATGATTGTTGGAGAACGTAATGTAAGTTTTATTAATCATACATTATCTGAAACTTTGAATACTTTGGCAACTGCAAAACAATACGTGGTGATGTCCTGAAGTATGGTTGCTTAAATTAGGTAACGAAATGAACATTTCGTACACATTTATAAGTTGCAGCATATAACTGAAACAGAAGAAAATGAGATTTAGCATGTGTGGTGTTGCAATTTGTGTTATCGATAAACTTGGAAAGATTCCCTTTACTTTCCTTTCACCGCACACCGTAAACCCTTTTCTTTTTAATTTGTTTTTTGTCAGGGCCAGTGTGATAAAATGTTTAGCACTGATAGTTGAAATGCATTGCCCTAAACAAATAGTGTGGCCATTGCACTAGGTTTCTTTTTTGGTGTTAAAGTAGTGACAGCTTTTCCTATCTGAGTCTTTGCTTCCAATCAATGACTCATAATTGTTGAAATAAGGTTGATGATGAGAGGAAAGTGGAGTTGATGATGAATGTTAATAATTGATAATGCATGCATAAATGCAAGAGAGAGTAGAAGTAGGAGTATGATGTGAGGGCATGAAAGAGTGAAGAACTTAAATTAGAAAGCGTTGAGAGAGAGAGACAGAAGAAACAGATCTATAAGCGAAGCAATGTGTTGCCTCTCTCAACAGCTGAACATTAAATTGGACAGAGTTCTCAGTCTCCTTTCCTGTTCCCACCATTTACGTTCAGACATATATGGTTAATACCACATGTCACATATTAATTAACTATTTCATCACTTCTCGTTTGAATTTCCCGCTTTTTTTCTTATTATACTTTTACTTTCACCTCCCACACATACTATCTTTTCTTCACAATCTCTTTTTGAATTTAACCATCTTTTAACTTAAAGTTTGATACCAATCTTCACGTACGTTGCAATGAGAAAAGAGAGACCATACAAACAATTGTAAGTATTACTGAAACAGTAAGTTTTTGTATATAATTACTCTAATTATTTTATCTGTCTAATTTTGTTACTTGCTTTTGTACTCTACCTACTTGGTTTTATGTTATTTTTCTTTTCTTTCCTATGTGTCAGAGAAACGTATCTCTATTTTCTCGAGTTTTTGTTTGAAGAAAAGGATCGTTTTCTTTTGGAAGGAAGCTCATTAACTTTGAAAAGAAAAAGAAAAAGTACATTGCGTTGGTTTCCTTTTTCAACATTTAACTTTTTGTTTTCAAGAAAAGAAAGAAAAAAATTGCGTGCATCGAAGTTCCTGAACGTTTTCATGCAAAAATTCCTTTTATTTACTTTTTAAAATAATCGTTAGTGCATGCTAGATTACAATCTCAAAGTTCCAGGAAGTAAGAACCAAACAGAATATGATTCTCTGAGCATATGCCATCTTTATATCTTGTTCAAAAGGTAAGGTAACCTTTTTATAATCTTACCTTTTCTTCTTTGTGGTACGATAACAGTGTTTGTGCACTAATCTATTATTCCATCCATTTTGTATCCAAGGTAAAAAAGATATTATGCTGTCTATGGAGAAATCCATCTTTAGAAAATAAAACAAATTATATTTTTTGCAACATTCTTTTTTTATATGAAGGAAAAATGATAGATATAATATTGGTATGTGACAGTATGGAATTTTCTTTTTTGAAAACTATTATTTAAACTCTTCACCTCTGAGTTTATATTTGATGGGTATAAAATCTTAATTTCTTTATCAACTGCAAAAGAATTTCATATATCTTAGAAAAAGTTACATGGAACAAATTTATGAATGTTTTTTTATCCTTCCCAACGAAGGGAATTCAACTTTGTTTATGTTAATTTATGAAATAGTATATATTAGGATTGCATACATCAGCAGCACATGCATATTGGAGGATGCCCGATTAAATGAATTGTTTTTTGTTATTCAAGAAGAATTTAGTTTAACCATCCCTGTATTATTAAAATTTATTTGTTGAGTTTATTATATTTTTATTCTATAAGATTATGATATATCCACATATATATGCAATTGATATCTTCGAAATTTGAGACAAGAGTTGTGATGCCTTCCTGCATTTCCACACTTTGTTCATTTGAGAAGTAAAATAGAAAGAGAATAAAAAATAAATAAATTGAAATTATTGAATATTTAATAAAAAAAAGTGAATAAAAACTTGTTCAAAGTTATTTGAATTTATAAAATACTTAAAATTTAACTATAATCGTATTAAAACTAATAAAGAACCTTCAGAAAATCAATACCCGTTGATTTACATAATTTGATCACGTCAATCAGCTTCCTCGTACTTTAACCAAAGCAAAATTCATTGACTTTTTAAAAATTTACATTAGCAACCTAGGAGATACAGAGAGAAGGAGTAAAAAACAAAGGACACGGAAACCTCTGCAAGAAATCATGAGTTTTTTACAGAACAAAGGTGTGAGGCCCTCGCTGTTTTCATGGTTTCACAATGGGACCCACCGCCACGGCTTCCACGGATGAGGGATCCATGCCGTAGCCACAGCAACGGGCTTCTAATTCATCACGTGAATCCTTTCCCATGTGGGCCCCACACTTTCCCTTCCAAACGACGCCGTCCCTTATGTATACACGCCGCCAACCATAACGGTTAACGTTTCATGCACCAACCACTCCACTATGTTCCTCTCTATCTCCTTCACCAACCCTTCTTCTTCCTCTTCTTCCCTCATCTCCTCCATCTCTACCAACCCATCAATGTCCTCCAAAACCTCGCACTTCGCACGTGGCAAACTCCGAACCCTCTCCCACACCGTCTCCAACAGCCTCCCTCTGAAACGCTTCGGCCTAACCAGAATCTCCGACAGCAACTCGTCCACCAAATCGAACAGCAATCTACGGTTGCAGCGCGGACCCAGCCCGTGTTTCCGCTCAAAGACGCAATCTTTGTTGTCTTCAAGGAAAGAGACAAAGGAATGGGATGTTGGGTAGCGCTCCAGACTGTGAAAGAGTGAAGGGTCCAAAGGGTGGGTGGGAGAGAACCACTGAAAATGGAGGTGGGGTATACGCGTGGTGGCGTTGCTGTGGGACCCCGTGGTACGGGACAAGATGGTCGTCACGTAGTGAAACTCTGGTCCTTCGTGGAGTGCGGCGGAGGAGATGGTGGTGAAGGCGCCGTGAGATTTGTCGTGATCGCAGGTTGTTGGTCCTCGGGGTGCGGGTGGTCGTGGCGCTTCTTCTCTGTACGTCTGGCGCGAACAACTAAATAACTGTGTGTTGCGTTTTGCATCTCGACAATCATCATCATCACTCACCCGTGTCTGTGTTTTTTACCGTATGACACAAGCAAGAGTTAAACCGAATGCTCAGAAAACAGGGGCCAAAAAAGATCAATACAACAAATTTGAAACATTTTTCTTTTCTTGTGTTTTATGTTCTCAAAATAGATATTTTTTATGGAAATGAAATTATTAGTAAATTACTATTTCAATAAATGAAAAACTTTTATATTTTCAGTTTTTTATAAAGAAACCTCTAATTTTAAACGACATCAAAATTTTCATAAATTAAAAATTTTCTCAATATCAATATATATATATATATATATATATATATAAAGTTAAGAAAAAAAGAGAGTTTGATATTATTTGAAAGATCTGTTTTATATTGTAGGACTAGTATGCAAATGCAATTTAAAAGAAAAAATATGGGAAGGAAAAAAAAAAGGAAAAAGTGAACTAAAGTGTGTGTTTTATAAGAATATGTATATAGAGATGGAGTTTATGGGAAGTCGAGGATATTCTAAAGAAACAAGATTATAAATGTAAGCTGGCTGTGTAATTGTACAGTGATGATTAAATTAAAAGTAATGATCATTTTAAAAATTTAATTATAACTATTTAAATATTATACAAGTTATATTATTAAATTTCTGACTTGAGAAGTTGTTGATTAAATATAATATTCATGTAAAGAAACTCAACAATAATGTATTGTTTCTTTTTTTACGAGAATAATGTATTGGTGTTTGTAATGAGAAAAGATAATAGAGAAAGAAAGACTTGTAATTTATAAAATTTATTTAACGGGTACCTGTTTTTGAGGAGAAAGACCTATCTTGACAGGGAGAAGATTTGGAACCGTGTTGTGACCATTAAAAAGATCGCTTGAAAGTGGACGAGTTCTCTTCTTTTTGGTTTTGATGCCATTGAAATTAGTGACTAATGGGTAACGAATAATAAATGGCTCTTCTTGCTTGTTTCTAATTGATGTTTGTGGAGGCTTGTTGACTCTCCTACTCGACTTTCCAAAGGTTGTTTTTTTGCATTTTGTGACTGCTTTTTGGTTCTGCAACTCTTTCCTGGCCAATGTTTGAGGCTTTGGCTGTGAAGAAACTTCTGAAAGCTCAGTTTCAATGTTGATCGCATGTGGAGGTGATGGTGGTTTTAGCACTGAGTGTGTGCTTTGATTTTTTGGAGTTGTGCTTGGTTTTTGTTTGGTGTCAGTAAATCTGCTGAGCCTTGGGGAGTAAGATGAGTTTGAAAGTTTTCCTGGGCTGGATTCATTCACTGGAGTTTTTGAAGTTTTCTTGAATGAGATTTTGGTTACACATTCCTCTTCTCCATGGTCTCTGTTTTTGATAGTGTTGGTGATGTCGCGACCAACCTTTCTGCTCACACTTTCTCTAACCTGTCTGGCAATTTGCTTGGCATAGTGACTCGGACTCCTGCTATTGTTCTCATCATATTTTCCCTTTGAAAAAGAAAACCGAGGAACCTCAAAATCCTCATAAGAAACTGTGTTCTCCTTGTTGATTTGGAGAGAGAGTCTATGCTCAACATCCGATTTTCTTGCAGAGGACATTTTAGGAATCCCAGGCAAGAAGTCACTTCCAGTGCTGTTTCTATGTTTGATTATTTTGATATGTTGTCGTGGTCTATAAAGGTTTGGAGTGGAAAGGCACGGGGAAGAAGGGGAATGTGTATCAGGAAGAAGATCGAGACCCATTAACCTCGCAACCAAAGTTGGTGTCTTGGTCCCTGGAGAGACACTGATTTCTGACGAAAGATCACTAATTTCTGTTTTTGATCTTGTGCTCCCTCTTGTTCTGATCTGAATGTTCTTCTGGTTTTCAAAAATCATTAAACAAGTTAAGTGATTAAACCATCATTATTCTCATCAAACAAACAAACAAACCCACTAAAAACATATGTGAAAGCGAAACACATAAAAATTGGTGAAAAGTTGAAGGTGATGTGAAACTTGTGAAAAGGTGCATGCCAATTAACTTACAGGTATTTTGAAATTTGCTTCTTTTGAGATTGATGACACTGTAGTACCATCTTCTGACTCCAAGCTATGCCTTGGTCCTTCAGCTCCTGAAATATACAAAACCATGAATTATCCATAGTTCCCCAGAATAAGTTGATTTAGGAGTATAAAGAAATTATTTTATGTTGTAGTAAAGAGGTAATTTTAGAGCAAAAGGGTGTTTGAGAGTTGGAGAAAAGTAAGTAAAGTAAAGTGTACCTTTAGGGAGAGTGTGGTGTTCTCGGGTGCGAGACTTGAAAGAGGATGGTTGGTGGTTAATGGAAAAGTGAAATGGATGAAAATCGAAGGCCTGAAAGAGTGCACAGATGCAACCAGAAGGGATTTCCGTTTGAGCTTCTCCACCCCTCTTGGAGGACCTTCCACCCCAATGCCACTCCTTGCCCATAATTCGTAAACTTACGTCTTCGCTCAAGTCTCAAAGTAAGAAAGATGATTCGTTTCAAAGTGACAAAATCAGAATAAAAAAGACATATATAAAAGGAACCAGCCTGCGGTGTATTAGTTTAAGGTATTGGAAAAATAATCTAAAATGGGTGATGATATATATATATATTTATGCAAATGCAGGTGAAGAAGCGAGAAAAACGGATCCGTTTTGAAGCATAAAACGGTCACATTTGATGAAAGGAATTAAAGTACAGTTGAAGATGTGTATTTTGGAATTTGCGAGTACCAAAAAGATGCAGAAACTACCGAGAGATGCAAATCCATTTCTCTAAAGCTTTAGGACCAAACGAGACAAGTCAAAAGCGATACCTGGTTTATTGCACACTTTCATGCTGTCGTAATCTTGAGGGGAAAGACATTTTTTATGTTTAGCTTCGTCTTTCATCTCTATATGTTCACCAAGCCCACGTTTCTACCTTGGATTTCGTTCTGTCAAAAACATGCCTTTTTCTCCTCACATTTCACCTTACAGTCATATAATTTCCAGAAAATCAATTTTTTTAACAGGAAAGAGAAAAACAAAAGAATAAAAATAGTCTACGTAAGGTGTAATTAAAAATTCTTGAACGTAAATTATTTTTACACCCCTTTCATATTACTCTTCATTATCTTTCACTTTCTTTTTTTCTTAAAGAATATAAAAATTATTTTGTGTTAACATCATTTTATCTTTATAAAAATTGTTAAATAATAATAAAATAGTGTCAAATATCTTTTTTTTCAAATAATACTACCCATAATTTCGAATGGTATGCAACAGAAATGGATGCACGCGAAGCAAATCATAGGAGAACGTGCATTAGCGAGAGGGCAGTTAAATGTCAATTTCAACTACATTATCAACCAAGTAAAAGTTTAAATTCAATGCACGTTAATGGTACTGAAGTAAACTAAACTTTATTTGAAGAATAAATATCAAAAGTACTTTAAAAGACTATGTAAACTTTTTTTTAAATCCGAAAGGATTAATTTAAAATATTTCAACTGTCTTATATCAAAGTACATTTTTAAATAAAGTACAAAATTTCGTTTTGGAATATTCAAATTTACAGTAGAAACTGTTAGTACAGTTTTAAATGCCTTTAGAGAAAACTGAAATCTCAATTTATACATACATCTAAAAAAAATCATCGTACACGAAAATTTGACAATTTCAGGAATAAACATATCCCTCTTATACAATAGCATGATTATCTAAGGGGCGGAGGGTCATGGCACCCAAATACTTTTGATTGTTTTAAAAATCATGTATATCTTCTTAAAATTTTTGAAAACTTTTACATTATAAGTAGTATATTTTGAAAAATGAAAATTATATTGTATATTTTTTATTTCTTTTATAAAGCGTGACATTTAATATTAATATATAATAAAATATAAAATCAAATATAATAAAAGAATGAAAGTATTTAGGTTTAATATTTTTTTTTGTCTATGTTTTTGTTTGAAAATATCAAATTATGACTGAAAATTTAGAAGAAATTGAGACTAAAAGAGCTGGAGGACAATTTTTTTAAAATAGAAATCAAAAGATTAATTAAATCAAATATTTATTAAGATATTTTTTATTTTCTTTTTTATTGTCTTTTTAGTTTTTTACACAATTGTACTCGTCTCTCACTCTCATGTATTTTTTTTTTAAGAAAACAGAGAATTAGACACAAACTTAATTTTTATTTTTCATTTGTTTTCTTTCTCTTTAA
>Ga0214543_1003914_pt1 | contig 28569 bp, 8 predicted proteins | sample CNSS2metaG_FD_160094 | JGI IMG/M metagenome (GOLD analysis project Ga0214543, IMG submission 160094) | Root nodule microbial communities from cowpea collected in UCLA plant growth center, Los Angeles, California, USA - CNSS2 | ecosystem: Host-associated > Plants > Roots > Nodule | place: USA... | reverse complement strand
CATTATTAAAAATTAATTACTGTTAAAAATTTAAAAGAAAAATTCAAAACAGTATTTGTATGGTATACATGATCCAAATACTAAAAAAAAAATTATTTACCCACATTCATAATTTACTTTACAAATTGTGCACCATTGTGGTGCAAAAACCTTGACCACTATGGTGTGCCTTGGTTTCACTGGGTACTATATATGAGGTGATGTCATTCACATTACCTTACTCAAAGTCAAAGACATTTATTTATAACACTCATCATGGTTATACGAGGTATCTCTTCAATGAACACACTAATTATAGCAAAAAAATCTGAGTTGCATACCATGTCTGATTATTTTATATATAAAAATAAAAATAGCTGCATAATGCAGTTTTCTGGTAGTTTGTCAGACAAAACACACAAGATTCTTACGAATAAATGTCATTTCAGAGTACTTTTTAATTTCACTATTTTAAAACTCATTAAATAATAAAAAATATTATCTTACATTTTCTTTGTTTGTTTATTTTTTAAAGCTTGAAAATTATGAAGATTGCGCAATAGTTTCTACTGTATAAAAGATGTACTACTACTGATGAATGACTATTTGAGGTAATTTAATGGTATCCTCTGTAGCAGAGATTTGTGCAGTATGAGTGTATGAGCAAAGGTGGAATGAATGAAATTCACGTGGGGTGAGGATTGTAGCATAGAGGGTTACGTTAGGGTTGAGAATAAGATGAAGTTGAACGGACCCATATGGTATTATGAGGGTTTGATGAATGATGTATAGTAGTCTGACCCATATGGTATTATGAGGTTTTCATGCACAATCTATGACCCACACGGCATTAAAAGTTAGGAATGGGCTAAGAGTAAGGCAATGGTTATGATGGCAGTCTTAAGCTTCAAAAAAGACTAAAATTCAAAGCTTCACTTTGATGAGTTTGGTACTCTAAAAGAACTTCTACCCTACCCTTGCAACAAATAAAGTGAAAGCTCTAAATCTTATATTCTTTGCAACTCTCCACAAGCAAACCCAATCGACAAAAATTCAACTTTAAAAAGATAAGCCTCAACTTTTTTACATATCTATTGCATTTTCCCTTTTCAGTCTTCATTTCACACCAACAACTCTGTTTTTCAACGAGTTTGGTGAAAACAACACAAGGGTCGGCAATCAGGACCGTGTTTCACATACCAATTCCAAACAAAACTCAATGATCACCGTTTTGTTTTATTTAACCACATTCTGATTTTCCCAATTAATATATATAGTAATGAAAGCAGATTGGATATTGGTTAGCATTTAAGAGCTAAACACAAACAGAAGGACTATAATGACTATTCGAAACATAGTAATTTCATGTTTGACCAATATGATGCACAAACATAATTTAAAGAGAATTAAAACGAAACCAATGAGGTAATCTTTGAGTATCCAGCAGATTATGTCATAATCCATGTAATTTTTTCTGCAAATTTCAAGAAAGAAACGCATGAACTTCGATGAAAAAGACTAGAGAAAAGAGATTTTAACTTACACGTTACTAGGCAATTGAATTCTGTTGGAGACGAAAGAATGAATGTTAAATGGTTAGTTGCTAGATCATGGAAAAGAGCATGAATTAGATTGTTAATAAGAAGATGACAGCAGATACTTTGAGCTAGGGGGAATGAAGCCTGGTCCGAGATCATTCTCAAGGTAATGGATGAACTTTGCTTCAGAATGAATGGTCTCGAACCAGACACCATTCCCCTCAACTCCTTCATACGTCTGTGTGGAAAAAATTGTGGGAGAGAAAGTGTGATTTGAGACAGAAGCAGTGAGGACTGTTTGATTTTGATTTGGCCATGCATTGTTTTTCATGGGCCCTTATATACGTGAAGATGGGGAATGTGTGGGTCAGAAAACGGTGTGTCCCACATGCCATGGCTCCCCCATCTTGTCAAGCTTTTCACACAGATTTTAAGTGTGTATTATACAATATCTTACCCTGGTTTTTAGCTCAAATGATCTATGTAAGTACTATAACATAACCTCCTTTGGAAAAAAAAAGATTTTTACTTCTTACCTTCTGCTTTAATATCTACTCACGTTCCTCCCTCTTGGTGTTCTAACAACCTAAATGACTGTTCACTTTCGTTGTTATTCTTCATTCCATGTGTATAGTAGTGCCAAAGTTATACATCTGACGTAGATATCTTTGAAAATTCAAACATACTAATTATGTCTTGGAAAATGAAAAAAGGAGTTAAATGAGGTCTATTTTGGTTATTGTGATGGTAAATGGTTTCAAATCAATAAAGGTTAAGGTGGATTAGTGATGCAAAAGTAAACAGATCTTTTAGCATCTGTTAAAGGCTGAGTAGCAAAGTTCCCTTTAAGTCCTACCTGCCTTGCCAATCTCTTACCAAACAACACCGCCAAGTCTTATCACAGACGTGGCTAGCAACAGTATAATCCTATTGCTTGGAAGACTTAATACCATCGACACAACCCTCTCTTGCTGTTTCATTTGACCTTAATAGCTCCGTCTAAGTTCAGATTACCTTAAACTGTTCCTTGCAAAAAACTTAAGATTACCTTAAACTGTTCCTTGCAAAAAACTTAGGTACAATTACTTGTACATTTTCTAAATTATGTCATTGCTTTCTTTTTATGCATTATTGTAAAATAAATAATAAGACGTATAGTTTCTTTCTTGCTTACGGGGTTGATGTTGTCAGAGTGACTTAAGCATAGAACACAAATTATTGTGTATCATGGTATTGAGATGAGTGTTTAAAGGGGTTCTCTTTTGCTTTCCACTTAGAAAAAGGGGCAAATGAAGAGTGAATAGCTTCTTTCATTGATGAATGACACTCCCAATGGCGTCAATCCAAGCTTTACATACAAACAAATACTGTTAGTGCCACTCCTATGTAATCTTAAGCATTGGTAGTGGCAAGTGGAAAAAAGTGGACAGTGGACAGTAAAACAGAACATGTTTTGAAGGGAAAATAAATAAAAATTACTGAAAAAGCGAGGGCAAAAAGTGTAGGTGCCGTGAGTACTGTATTTGATATATGTGCACAAATATACTATATTGGGATTTGAATTTCTTGACATGTTTGGAGCTTATAATTCCATCAAGTTGTAAACATGGTGTGGTCCTAATGGGGCAAAAAGGGAAAGAAAAATGCAGTTAGGCAAAGTAAGCATCATCACATTGACCGAAACAATCCCAAAATTGATTAGGGATGAGGAGCATGTAACCGAGAGTTTGACCTAGAAGTTAAGCAGAAACACTACGTTGACTATTAACGTTTAGAGATTATGCAATGGCACACTTGCAGCAGCACCCAAAAACTGGTCCAGCAAAGAATGGAAGGAACGAAAGAATTTGGAAGGAAACTGAGGAAAGTTGTGAAGTAAGGGAATGTAATGATAGAAGCAATCAGTGGAAAAAAGAAAGAATGAATAAAATATTTTGAGCATGAAGGTGTTTGTCCTCTTGGGAGTGGGACAGTTAAATTGGAGAATAACAAACGATAAAAACAGGGAGAAGGAAACAAGATGAGTAACTGATGATGCGGGGGAAGATGAAAGGAAATAAAACTCACATGCAAAAAGTAAGAGTGAAAGGACGATAGCAACATGTCATGGAACTTGAGAAGGACGATGGACCCTCTACCCTCAAACACCATCAAATTGCTTTCTTCTTCTTCACATTTTCATGGCTTAAGATTATACTCTGCAATGTGCATTCTCAGTTTCTCAACCCTACAAATGTTATGCTAATAACCCTTTGTTATGAAACAAGGGTCACTCTCTCAGTTCTTTCACTCTCACCCATCCTTTTCTTGTAGATACCCGAGATTATGCGGACTCATCATTGTAGACTGGACACCAAATCAGAACATCTAACACAACACTTCACAATGCCAATCAAAGAAACTTCCCCATACTTCATCGCCTAATATCAAAACCATTTTATTTTATATAAACAATTGATCGTTATATTTTATGTGTTTCTTCTAAACTAGAGCCTTTTGTATGTGTCGGTGAAAAAAAAAAAAAGAACTAGATTGGTGTATTTTTGTTCCATTGAATGGAATTTGACTATTCTTTTCTCTAACACTTTTATTTCATTTTATAAAGTAATAAAACCACTTTTTAATATCACTCGAGATTTGAGTTCTCAATAATTTAGTCATGTGAAGTGTAGTTAAACCCAGCTAATGAAGTATTCACATGATATTCATGGATATGGATAGACATCTTATATTCCTTGACTTAGAAATATCACACCCCAGGATACAAAGGTTAGGTTGAGAGACTCAGAACTATAATTCACAACTGTCTAAATGAATAAATGATATATCTTTCAAGAGCTGACAAAAACATTTTAATTTAATAAAATTATATATAATCATCCTTTTTAGTTTATATTTGCAATTTATTTTGGTTTATATTAAAAACATTAAGAGACTTTAAAGTTAAAATATTCAATTTCCTTTTTTTTTTTAATCTAGAAAGTTATTTATAGACCTATAACCAGTTAATATTAACTTCTCTTTAAAGGTAGATATCAAAAAAATTCGTACCCACAACTATCCGTGGATAAAACTCACAACGAGTATAAAATAGATACTATAAATGGATATCCGCAGGTAATGGGTACGTGTATTTTTAATACCCGCATTTTAACGGGGCGGTACAGGTATCATAGTTTTCGTACCCGTTATACTCTAATTTAAATAAAAAATGTAAAAAACAACATGATTAAAATATTAACATATTGATTTTGAATGATTTGTTTTCTTATCAATTAGTTTAAAAAAAAAAAACCATTTCTTTGTAAACTGTCATTCAATACTAATTAAATGAGTTATTTGGACTTTGTTTAAAATTTATGAATGTTATGTATTGTATTTTATTTGAATTTACAATTAAAATATGTTGTTAAATATTTATTTATATTTTTTTGTAAATAGTCGTGAGTATCCGTGGATATCTATGGATAGTAAAAAATTATGTAAGTATCCGATAACGGATGCCCGACATATATGGATACGAATACGGAATAGATAGTTATCCAGCGGATAGGATACGGGGAACTACTACTCGTACCCTGCTCGTCCCATTAACATCTCTAGTAGTGAGTCTTGAGCTATATGTAGGTTCAGTCCTAAATTATCTTTGTGAGAATTATTTCGCCAAAGTATACATGTTTTTTTAGAAAGATGATGTTCATATTATCATATATTTAAGCTTATATACCGCATTAACAGTCATTAGTATCTCTATAACATCTTTGAATGTGAGTTCAAGAAAATCCTCATAATAAAATACTAACGAAATTCTCCTCCAATAAATTTTTATATATTTTATTTACAAATATATAACATGTCCATGTTAACATTTGAAGCCTTAAGATTATCATTAGACTAAAATGTTAAGTAAAAACTATTAAAAATAATTATTAAGATAATAAAAGTTAAAAGAAATAATTGGTTATTTGAAAACTTTAGTTTTTTCAAAAAAATAGTTGCAAAAAACTAAAATTGTGTATAACGTAGATTACAGACAAAAATGCAAGTTAATTTGTTTTGTTTTGGTCTTTCTCGCATTTGTCAAAAAAAAAAATGGACCTACATAAGAATTATAAGCTAATTTTGTTGGTTCACCTCACATAATGATTGGCCCTAATTAGTCAAGTAATAAAAAATCTTAAGAAAAAAATTATACAAAGAATCTTATTTGAATGTTTTACATATTTGTTACTCTCCATGAGTATATAAAATCAAAATGAACTAAGTAAGCATAAGGTTGAGAATTCATATAAAAATAAATTATTGTCTAAACTATTAAAAAACTATAGCAATTAGTTGATGTTAAACGTACGCAATAGAACTAATTTAGGAATTTAAGTATATAGGGAAGGAATAACAAAATAAAATAAAAGAGTTTTATCTAAATAAAATATAATTTTTTTTTTCGGGTTAGTTTGTCTTGTCAATGACTCATGTGGAGGTTATATAGGAAAGATCTAAAGCCGGTTATTATTATGACTCGTTTTTTGTATCGTCATCTTAATATAGATAGGTGAATTAGCAGCTTAGTAATTATTTTTTTTAATAAAAATATGAAGTGAGCTTTAAGAAGAACTTATAAAAAAAATTAAAAGTAAAAAAATTATAATAAATTGTAAGTTTAGAAACTGTGTCACTCCTGAGATTAATTCTTTTGCCAGATAATTTTTATTTTAATGGTATAAACTTATAAGCAGATCAGATATAAGTTAACTAAACTGTGCATATATCGTGTTGTACATGACATGACTAATTAAAAAGAATGAAATTGTTAAAGTAAGTTATATATAGCACTAACGAATTTCATTTTAGGTTCGCATCATTTAAAGGAGTTTCACAATTGCAGGCGACAAAAACGTTAAATTCTTTCTAAGACTGTCTGCTCTTAAACTAATGGTATAAAGGATCTACTGAAAAAAAAAATGTTAAAAAATGTTTGTTATTGAGACATTCTTTTGGTCACACGATACTTAGACATTTCATCATTTAGATTTAACTCTATCAGGCAAATAAATTTTCGTGCTTAATTCATACTAAAAAAATAATAATTTAAACTCTGTATTTTACCACTTCTACTCATTGTAACAGTACAATAATTGTACCAATATCAAACACAAATCTTGTTTGACCCCCCAAGAAAACTATTCTTGATCAGAAAATCCTACAACGAAACAAGGTTTTAGAATATGCTTCCACAAACTAAACTACATCGATATGGAAGCAGCATCCCTTAGACCAGAAGTGCTGCTTTTACAAATGGGGTATGCTTTGTTCAAAAGGGTTTCTCTTTTGCCGTGCAAAAACAAAACCATACAAGCAATAGACATAATATTTTTATTTCTGCTTTCTACCTTTAACGACTAGACATTAATGTCCCACCTAAAGGCAGAAAGCACTTGACCCTTCAGCAAAGTTGCACGTTATTCCTCTGGCATTATGGCCACAGTATGCAAATGTCAGTGATGTCACTGAAAGAAAGGAAATTGTTCATCTAAACCGATGATCATCTTAATTTTAAACAAGGTTCCTTTATGTTGCTGGTGATGTCCATATACTCCCATAAAGTTGGAGGTGAAAATCATAGCTATGGCACTATCTTATCTTTCGTACACTACTCTACTAAAACCCCAAAACAGCTTTGCTAATGCGAGAAAAAGTAGCAAAAGAAATGGCAACAATGAAGCATAATTACTGCTAATCGAACAGCATTATTTAATGATGACTTCAAACAATCTGATCCTGGACTTCAGGCAGACAAACAAATGCTGAAATTGCTCTTATGAGCAACAGGATTTAAATTTACAAATAATTTGAATAAATTACAAATAAACATTTTACTACTTACGCAATGCACACAGCAGCAAGTGCCTTATAAGTTAAAGGAAAAACATGTTTGTTGGGAGAAACAAGACCACAGTTCCCAGATACACATAAATTAGAAAAATGAGGAACTAATCTCACTGAAAATTTCACTGGCTGCCAATCTCCAAGTCTGCTTGTCCAGTTACTTTGGCCATATCAATTTCTTCAATATGATTGAGCTTGTTTTTTGGGTCACATAAGTCATTCACATCACTCTTAACATCATTGTTGTTGGTCTTCAGTGTTTGATGCTTTCTCCTGATGCCAGCTCCTTTCTCCTTAGCCCCTTCAGATAAATTAACTGCACCATTGTTGCTCTTTTGCCGGCCCAGCTTTGGAGATTTTGCTCGCGTGGCTGGTAGCTGACCCAGACATAATACTCAACTTTTGTCAAGCACAGAAGTTGAAAATATGTCTATGTAATTAGATCTTTCACAATTATAATGAGCAGTTTTTCAGTCACTGTTGAAATTTAGTTCTAGAGCTTAACATGAACACAACATTGTTGTTTTTAAACTGAGCCCCATACATGATACCATTACAAGTACAAGAACAGTACATACCTTCTTCAGCTCAACCTTGGGAGGAGGCCCCTCATGGTAAAAGCTAGGCATAGGGCTTGCTTTAAAAGTTAAACTCTTCCTTAGCTGCTTAATAGCTTCCTCCATCTCTTCCTTAAATGTTTAGAAATTGATGAAGGAATTGGAGTGAGAAAACAAACTATGTTCTTAAAGAAAGGAGTAACAAAATGGCGATGTATTCCCAAGTTTTGAATATACAGGATAAAGTGTTGCACCTTGGTCCTTGCTTCACTTTGATTCTTCTCAGCTTCCATTGCTTGGTGCTTTTCCTCCAATTTTGTATAAAACTATTTAAGGGACCATGCACATATCAATTTGAGGTAGGAAAACCTATTCAAACAAAGCTAACTAATACACAGGTTGTTACCTCCTTCCTTTTTTCTGCACGTTCAGTGGACCTAAACACAGGAGCAGAAGAAACAGTTGCCCTGGATTTGATTGACCGCATAGAAGTTCCGGTTCTTTACATGGTCAAGTAGTAATAGAAATTTCAAATTCTAAAGCAAGTAGACCCATTGCCAGAATAAGAAAAAACATGACATGAGAATTTTATACTTATCAACTTAAACATTTTTAAGAGGATACATTGAAGTTACGGAGCAAGCATCATCCTCATCAGGATGCTTCTTGTTATCAGGTTGCAATGGCTTTCTTGAAACTAAAGGAGATTTCAACTGCAAGTGGAAGCAGAGAAAATAAAAGATTTAAGACTAACTGTGAATAAATAGTAACAAGACAAAAGCTAACCATAAACAGTTTATCAGTGACTCGGTCAAACCAAATTTAATTCCATTTAATTGCAGCAATCCTTATAAGATAACTATTTTACCATTCTGAAGAACCTCTTAATGGGCTAGACGTCAAAAGTTTAAGCTCTCTGGTTCTGAACTTTGTATGAATATACAAGAGATAATATATAAACTTAAAAAGTTTTTCTTCCCTGATGATATACTTAAGAAAGCACAGTGATAGAAGGGTTTATTTTTAAAACTTTCCACAAATATAAATAAAGACATCACAATGATTAAAGATGGAAATAAATTTAACATATCAGCATATACCTGATTCTGTTTAAACATATTGGGAGATAACACGCTTTTTTTATTTAAAGATTTTCTCTCATTATTGGCTTTGTTGTCTTCTTCAAAAGCAGGACGAGTTCCAACTGAAGCACGCTTCTCGGTTGCTAAGGAAAACGGCTGTGGAATTGTGGGCTTGATTTGGGCACTACCTGTACACCTGCTATGAATATTTCCAGTATTTCCAGCAGGAGGTCTTGATCCATTCTTCACAGTGTCCCGTGGCTTGTGTTTACCCCTTGTTTTGTGGGATTTAAAACTTTTCTCACTGACAACATCCTCAGAATCTGATGTTAACTTCTCCTCGCATTTTTTAAGATTATTGACATCAGAGACCTTAACAGAAACTTCTGTGGTGCATTCCTTCACCTCATACTCCTTTGCACTTTCCTCTGAACTATGATGTTCAGTTGTCTCGTTGATTTGTTCATAAGACTCTGTAATATTGTGATGGTCACCTCCAGCTTCATGACCTGAATCATGGGGAATGCCATCCGAATATACTACGACATGATCTGGCTCCTTGATGATACAAATATCTGTATCTTCTATTCCCATTGCTCTATAGCAAAGAAATGCGAAAACTAAATAAATTGAGTTGGCTGAAATGTCACAAATAATCAGGATAGTTTGTTTTACAGTTCTCTATTACAATTGGCATACATAACAGAAAAATAAGTACATGCCTAATTGAGAAGGGGCGCAATATAATACATATAATAATATTTTTGGATTTCGTTTAGTATTGAAAGACTCAGTTCATTCTCTGATCAATACCTGAAATTACATTACAAACATCTAAAATCTTCATCTAAAATATGATAATTCTCATGATGTTGATGGTGAAATTGAGTTTGAAAAATTAAAGTTCATTTGAGAGATTCTAACAATTAAATCAAAATCAAGTTTTATGATATTGAATTCTTTGAAGACATTTAGTTGTTTCCCTAATGCATGCATAACTTATAAAATAATATTAAATATTCCTATTATTGATGCACCCACTAAAAGAAGTTTTCTGAAATTAAAATTGTTTAAATCTTATTTGCAATCTGCCAAAACAGATTCAATAGTCCTGCTCTAACTCCTATTCAATTTTTTTTTTTAAATTATTATGAGAGAAATATTGGTGTTTTTGCAACCAAAATAAAATACACAAAGAACAATATTTATCAGTTTTCCCCAAGGCACAAAAAATTTGGGGTCAACCCTGAACCTATTTTGGATAGAAAGATAAGAAAATTTAACCCACAAAAGGTTTGCACTAAACCCTTTCAGAGGAATTTCTCTCTAAAACAATCAAATAAAAAAGTCTTATCTACAATTACACATCTGAATTTGTACCTATAATTAGGAGAATATCTAGATGCTATTCTTGAAACTATGTTCTCTCCTGGAAACATTCATTAGAACTATCTTCTCCTCACTACAACCACAATTCATTCTGACACTCACTGTTACAACTAACATATGCCTAAACGTACTTATAAATTTAATAAACACAAGGCGAGATGAGAATATTCTCTAAAATCCTTAATCGTTGAGTTCAACTACAAAAGGTGAAACCAGGGGGCAAAAGATTATTTTAAAACTAAAGAAATGAGCATGACAAGTCTCTTTTGTGTGAAAGCATATGTGCATTATTTAACATAATCATATGGAATAGAATCAATTGTTTACCTAATTCCAGGCTTAAAAGCACTCAAGAAAAACTAAAGCATGCAAAAGGAAAGCCATCAAATTGGTTGGTGGGTGTCTTCAATCAATGATTAAGACTCTAATAGTTAAAAAATCAACAACTCAAGTATATCATAAACAAGACATCATATGTGCAAGTAAAAAGATGGGTGTTAAGCAAGGAGAATAAGAATAGGACAGAATATTTTCTTTTTAAGTGTAACCACGAAGATCATCCCAAGGAAAACATGCTGTGGTTTAGAGAAATTAAAATACATTGAGTTTTCTCAAACTCCAAAATCAATAAAGAGAATATCTTACATAAACGGTGTCCACCGACAAATTCAATATAAACATAGATCACACGTGAAGATCGTTTATAGTATATATTTGAAGTTACAGCAAAAACGGTATAGTTTAAATCTCGATGGATAAATTATTTTTCCAAAACTGGATCAAAACATGCAAAGATTTGGGTGCAAAATGCTTCCCAGGAAAAGAACCAAAACCCAAAAAAGAGGGGAAAAAACTCAAACTTTGAATTATCTATACTTTGCAATAGAGAACCAATAAAGAAAAAGCGAATTCCAAAATTCAACATGTAAACAGATTTGCCTTCTTCTTCCTCAGCCACATTAGACATTTTCTCAACAAGTAAGTAAACCTTCACTTAAATCTTTTTCCCATCAACCAAACAGAGCCCGATTTCAAAAGAAAATCAACCCAAAGGGTCAATGACCCAGAAAAGTATAAAAGAAATAATTGAACAACCCATTAAAGTAAGCAATAAAATAAAATAAAGAAGACACAGAAACAGGGAGTAGGAGGATCTCAGATAGAAAAAAATGTGCATTTTGAAGAATAGGAATGGAAAAAGAGAGCAGAATGACTCACATTATGAGTTGGATCTGGAAAGAAATAATGCAACTGTATTGGTGAGTTGTGTTTTGAGTTTGAGTTTATGCCTGAGTTTTGTCCTGTACTGTGTATGTTGTGTTGTCGCGCGTTTATATGAGCCTCGTCGGTCACTCACCGTTTCTTAACGGTGTTAAATTTCGCCTTTCCAATTTTGAATTTGGATTCATCCACTTTTGTTGTGGGGAACAATTGTATTGTGAATAATTCTTTTCTTAAGCCACTGGATAAAATTATTAACGAATCCCTTAAATCAAATTTAAATATTCTACCAAATACTTTTTGTCTTCACCTATCTTTCTCTTTATAATAATTGATAGTGCAATGTTTAATCAAATAGACAAACACCCTCTCGTTTTTGTCTTTACAATTGGATATTTCTGTACATTCGGTGTTTTGGGTCTTTTCGTTTCTATTTCTTTACCACAAAACTTCATAATTCATAGACTTTTGCATAACCCTTTTCGAAGTCATTAGTTACAAAAATTACTGAATGCTACATTAAAGTTCACAACTTTAATTTGAATTTAAATGAAATTTTGTAGAATTGAGTTTGAAAATTTTTTCTTCTTCTGTTTTCCCATTCCAAATTGAATTTTCAAGATAAAATAAAATATCCAACCTACTTGATGTGTTGTTATCCCAACCATTTTTACTTATCTAAGAATTATTGGAATAATAGAAATACCGTTATTCAATACCTGAAATTAGAAAAAAATAATTTTTTAAACTTAATTTTACGTGGATCCTTTATTTAATTTTGTTTTTTTACTGAAAGAGAATAAACCTGGTCGAAAACCAAATAAAAATAATACTTTTTAAATCAACGTTGAATCACCCAGTTAAAAACCGAACACAACCTTAGGATTTAAATTTTTTTTTTCAAAGGCAACAAAATGAGTTTAGGTTTATTACTAAAATCAAGATTAGGATTATAGATGAAGTATAAATCAAACAATAAATTGGGAAGTTGAAGGACACGTTTGACAGGTGCTTGATAAAATTCGTCAACAATCAACAGATGGTCCCCTCGTATATAAAAATGTTAATCTCTAGTATAAGTTTTATTTTTCTAAAAAAAAATTGGTTAAATTCCATATAAACATCATGCACAACTCACTTATATATAGAATTGCATCATAACGTGTATAAGAGTGGCAAAGGATCTGATTCCCTTTTGGATACATACTACAAAGTTTTATTCATTACTAAATGAGTATATTCTACTAAAGAATGATGTCATGAATCCTAGAATCGCCACTATAAGAAGAGTTCTATCTAGTTATCATTTGCACTTAAGGATTGTTCTCACGGTTAAATTTGTAGATATATCCGATTTTTAATACTAAAAATGGAATAAAGTTTACCTAACAAGAGAAATCACATAAAATTGCCTAATTAGATAAACTACATAGAAACGCAAATTCAAGTTATTGTAGAGCAAGTCATAAGGATAAGATTTTCAACACATTACCCTTGTGCTAAAGTTTGGAAAATTTAAAAATATGAAATTCAAAGGACTAAACATTTATAGCTATGGTTTGATTTTCTATCTTAGAATTTATATTGAAATCAAACTCAATTCCAAAAACTAGTTTAAAGAGAGAGTGATTTCTGCTGTTTGTATACACTTGTTCAATCAGGTTTCTATCATTTCAACGTTGCATCTCCATCATAAATAAATTGGAGTAGTTATGATCTGGCTGATGATTTAAAATACTAATTAATTTTGCCAGTGAGGATCACTAATCATGATGGTAATGTCTTTGCAGAAAAGCAATTAGAGAAAAGACATCCCATCTAATGCATTGCTTAGATCCTATCCATGATTATTCCTGCTTAACCCCTCGAAAAATGCCCAACACCCTCCCATAATTTATTAAATTCTTATCAATTCATTCAAGTTTTGAACTTGAAGACGTTACTCTTTGAATTTGAGTTCAACCAGAGTTTTTGAATTGTCTTTAGTCCTGGATCATTGCAAATTAATTTTTTTTAACATCTAGTGCAAATAACGGACAAAAATTTGAATTTCGTGGCTGTGGTTTTTTTCAAACGAATGCTTGAAGCTTTAATCAAAGCATATGCATGAAAAAGTAGCAAAGCTTTCCTGGGAAGTGCACGTTTGTTGTTCGGTTAGCATTGATTTTTCATTAGGGAAGTGCGTGCATTGTATTCTTTAAATATTAATAATGCACTTCACACACAACTCCATCACGTAGAAAATGATGGATACTGAAAAAGCAACCAATGTTAGTTGAAATAATAGCTAGATTTTCACACGAAAAAATTTGCATTCATTTATTCGTCTGGCAAGAAACTTAACAAAAGAAATAATGAGCAAGTGTTCATTTGTGAGTTAAAATTGCTTTACCCTGTTTTGTCTGTTGAAAAGTCATTATTAGTTTAACAGTAGTAAGTTAAGAATATAAAGGGTACATTAAAAAACAATGGTTTAGAGGTCAAATAAATCACAATCTTAGTCAATTGAAGTACAAAATAGTAGGTACAAACCTTCCCACGTCAAGATTGAGTTTTGATTCATAATTTGAGAGTGAAGAATGAGCGGTTTGTTCTTTTGAATCTCTCCATAGTTTAAGCAATAAACATAGGCATGAGCGAAACTAAAATTCATCCTTACTTTACGAACTTCCTTCTTCTTGAGGAAGATCTTACAACCCACAATATCATTTTCTCACTCAAAGGATCCATGAAGGGCTATTCCAACTACCAAACTAAAAATATGTATTTTTCCCACTTTTATTTATTGAATCCAGTTGTTTTAACTATTGTAATCGGGTGGGATTTTAAGACGCAATATGGACAATTGAGAAAAGTAAGATGTTTTTTGTCTCCACACAAAGTGGTCCAATTATTTAAAATTTAAAAAGGCTATTCTGGTTGAGGTATATGCAATGCAACTTGGTTCTACAATATCAGTAGTTTCTTTTTTTGTCTTTTGAGCAGTTTGGTGAAGTAAAATTCACTGCTGTGAGTCCTTCCACAAGCAGGCAAATATCATCTTACAACAGTAAAAACTGTTTACAAACCCACTTTTCATATTGAATTGTTCAACCCATCATCTTGATAGAATAAAGAGGGAATTAAGTTTTAAATTATTTAATCAGTAAGCTGTAACAGTCAAGAGTCTAAAAGAAGTAAATTACGTTTTTGTTGAACAATGATAGTTCACACGAACTCACTTCTGAAGATGTAACTGACTGGACAATTTAGCTAGGGTGAGCGCCAATACCTGTACACCATTAGACATATCTTGAATGCTGGCAAACTCTTCAGGCTTGTGGCTGTACCCTGCAAAAGCAAGAAAAAGAATATTGACAAATTCTTTTCTTTATGAAGCTCTTAGAAACATTTCTTTTTTCATATCCCTACTTGGCTCCATCAAATTGGAAATGATGCATGTGAATGTATGGCAACAAGATAAGGTCAAGTTTGAGTTTGAGACCGACAAAAGTTGGGTATGGTAGGATAGGGGTGGGGATCAAAGGCTATGAATATGGGTGTTTTTGCCATGTCTAACTTAACATGAAAAAAATTATATATGTTTCTGAATTCTAAGTTCATTCATTAGGTGTTTATTTACACAAGATTAGAGCTCTACTTGGTGCTTTAAAATAATTATAAGAGGAGCACAAACTACATTTTGTTCCCTTTCTTTTAGCTATGAATTGCACAAGAAATGCTGAAAGTGCAAGTGGTTCGCAATAACAAAAGTAAATACCTTTGTAACAAGGAATGAAAATCATGCCCATCGGAGACAGCCTGCAATAAATAATGGACGTACATGAGCAGCAGATATTTAATTCATGTAATAGCAAACCCTTTTTTGTGTTCTTATAACATAATATAATTGGATTAAATTATGCTAATGGAGATCTTTCAACTGCTGTCAGAATGTTTGCAAGCATTAAACTTGTACATGGCAATAGGAGGAAAAGAGAGACGGGAGGCTCTCAATAATATTATTCTGAATGTATGAAATTAGATTAGAACAATAAGCAGTGAAGCTAGAAAAAAAAAAAAAGACTAAGCACCAAATTATAGACATAATTAGGTCAAGTACCAGTGTAATGCTACTACTAAGACCACCCCAACAAGTCCAAAAACATGACAAGATTCCAAGCATAATAAGAATCCCAATATTCTATGAAATTAAAATATATACAGTTTATGTGCAAGTAAAAATTGTGAGAAAAGTTGTGAGCCCAAATAACTTATCCAATCCATTCACTATCATGCTCAAAACAAGACTTTCTTCTCCTTATTTTTTCTTTCCTCCCATGTAGTCACCATTCTGATTATCATTATGGTCAAGGTTTAGTCCTTGTATAAAGAGAAAGAAATATTAGAATAGTGCAGTACCCCCCAGTTCATGGAAATCACGGAATCTTTAAAACAACCTTTTTCTTAGTTAGGTCCTACGCCATTTCAACATTTGAAAATTTTAATAATGGATATTTTGGGGCACTTCATACAAAAATAATATCTGCTCTAGTAAAATAAACTGTCATCTTTCTCTCTCTCTCTCAAGTATTACCTGGCCATAAACAATGAGTCATGATAGGCTCTACTGATCATCAATTTGCTTGTCAAGTTTAGTTCTTTTGTTGTAATTTCAACTGCCTTTATGACAGCTTCATCAGAAAGAGCCGGTGGATCCTGATTGATGACACGAAAGTCAGAGAGCTTGACACCACGGGTTTTGGTTATTTTAATTGCTGATTGATGAATTTTCTCCACCACTTTGTTTCTTCTTTCCTCATCAATGTCTCTTGTGTCTATGGCAATACAGAATAATTACAATCAAAATATTTGTATGAATGATTATAATAAATTAGCAACTGAAATTATCCATACGTAGTGAAAGAAAAAGTAAACAACTATAGTATGGTAAAATCAGATGTAATTTAACATTGCAAGAATGCAGGTACAACTGAAGTTGTCCCATAAATACACACCAATTTCTAGGTGAGATTTGCTAGGGATGCTGTTGATTGCTCCAGGATGCAGTTCCAGGATTCCTTGTAAAATAAGAGAGATTAGTTTAAATGTAAGTTCTAGATTAACTAAGGCACTTCAATAATAACTTACCAACAGTGCCAACGGTATCAATTGACCCAGATTCCAGCACATGCCTCTCCACAGCCAGGGCTAATTCAGAAGCAGCAAGACCTGCATCATTTCTGCTCAAAAGGATATATATATATAAAGCATTAGAGTTTGTCCATTAAGAAGTTTCAATTTCAAAAGAGATCAAAATAGTGGACTAGAAAATTTAATGGATTCAAAAGATAGATGTTACTATTTGGTCTCTCAAAAACCATGGAAAGATATTGAACAACATAAAAAAATCTGAAAACTATAGAAAAATTATATCTGCATGTTCAGTTCAAGTTACTGCGATGACAGAAAAGGATAAGGGTGTAATGTCACAGAGTAATATCTAATTTAAGATGGAACACACCTGTTAGGCATAAGGACGGCGCCTGCATGGCCCCCATTGCCTTCAAATTCAACCTTTAGACTTGCTGGAGCTGCAATGGCAGTAACTATGCCTATAGATATACCTGTGTCAAGAAACATATTACGTCTGATCATTGAAGCTATGGCTGTTTCAAGGTTATGTTAGCTCCAAGATGTGTACCTTCATCTTCCAGAATTGGTCCTTGCTCTATGTGCAGTTCTATAAAAGCAGAATATGTTCCTTTCTTTAAAAATACACTGGATAAGTCGTCTCCATTTTTCCCATACCCAGCAGATCTTGCAGCATCTAGGAATGATATGTTTTGAATGTCAGTTGTTGTCTTTAGAGCATTTGCAAGATCCTCACTCCCGGCCAATAAGCGGCTGCACAAAGGTAACAAATGATGAAGCTAGAAGTAGAATATGGGATGTAGTTTGGTTATCATGTTAGTGAGACAACACCAGAGGATAAAAACGAATTATGGATTTGTTGACAAAAATCACCACAAATAGGAATCCTATTCGAAGACAATACATAAACGCAGTTTCTGACCTTCCCAAGCAACCTATCCCAAAGCGTGTTGGTTCTTCTGATGTGAATGATATGACTTCCAATGATCTTCTAGGTTTAAAACCAGCCCTGTGAAGGTTTACAATCAATATCGCAAACATCACTACTCCGAAAAAAAGTGGATAACCAAAGATTGTACATTATAAGTCTCATCTCGGGAATTTGGACCTTTCATGCATATAAGCAAATACAAGGAATTAGTTATCTGTGGAACATCTCATTTCTCTCCAGTTGTATGAGTTGATATTTCGGTAATTGCCAGAGCATAACTTGTTCCTGTCTTTTGTAAAATAGTTTACAGACATGCTTATGTTGGTTAACATGGAGTCATCCACAACACAAAAAATCCATTCATACTGTTCTGGTCAAGCATCAACTCATCAAACCACAGAAAACTAAAGTCATAAAGACTGTAGTAACTTATTAAATGGAAAATACAAGTTAGCTTTATCTTGATTCAATGTCTCTAGGGCCAAAATGTTTGAACTTTAAAATTATTGTACTGAAAGAGATGAGTATCTATTTGAACTAACTTCTGCAGAGGCTAATGCAGAACACCAGGACAGTGGAAATACATTAGGAATTAAATGTGTTGATAGACAGGAATTAAACACTTTTGTATTCTGAACATTCAATTAAGTTCTACAAATAATAAGGAAAATAAAATAAAATGAAACCTTTTTAGGACTCTGATGGCTTCAATGGCGCCTAAAACACCAAGAACTCCATCATACTTTCCAGAGTATGGTATGGCATCAACGTGCGAACCTGTTGCAACTGCAGCAAGCTCAGGCTCGAGGCCCTCCCTGCATAAAGCGATAAGGCGGTGCTGTAGTTAGTAAATTACAGGAATGCTGCTACTAAGATATAGAAGGTTCACATGTGCTTGACGACCCAGTCAAATATCAGAGAGAAAATTATAAAAATAAAAATTTTGAGATTAGATGTTATTTTATTTTGAAGAACAATCAGACACTCACCAACGACCAAATATGTTCCCAACAGCATCCTCTCTCACAGATAAACCAGCAAGTTCCATCTGGGTTTTTACATACCTACAATAAAAGACGAGTAAAAAGTCCATAATGGCAGACTATGCTCAAGGCATATCTTCATAAGATTGAATTGTTTATCCATACGTAAACTTAGAAGAACAACAAAAAGAAAAACACTTGCACCTCCTTTCTGCACTTGTGCAATGTTACATCAACATGGTTCTTTTCCACGATACCACAAACCAAAATATACAGCCCAGCCATGGTAATAAAATTAAAAAGAAAAATGGAACTTGATTCACGTACTTGCGACCCAAAACATCCTTGTCAGTGAACAAGACTCTGGTCACTGATGGAGCAGGTGAGTCAGAAAAAGCTGCAAGCTCGTCAATCTAAGAACAAGACAGTATTAATAAGAGTATAAACAATCATCACTGCCAAAAAAACAAAGACCAAAAATCGAAAAGCGAAAACCCCAGTTGGGTAAGTGGAGTAGTACCTGGTTCTGCAGAGCTTGAGCATCAACGGAGAGTGAAGTGAGTTGGAAAGAGTGAGGTTCGTTGATTGTGTAGCCAGAAAATTTCTCCATGGTGGCTGTGATAGAAGGGTCATCATATTGATGTTGCTGAGCAGAAACAGCAGTGAGAGTGAGAAGCAGAAATAGGAGCACAGAGTGAACCATTTTTTGAGGTATTAATTGGCGTTGCTATCAGCAGCCACACCTACCTCATCGGCAGTAATAAAGGATTCCTCTGCACGTGTTCTGTGCCCATTCACGTGTAGACATCACTCCTGATTCGTGAAAGTGAATAACATAAGCCCCACAAACCTACTATCTCATGATACTCCAAAGAGATTTTCAGAAAATAAAAATATCTCTATTAGTACGGGAGCATATGGTTCGATTACTAAAACAGAATAACATTTTCCTTATTACATATTTTACAGATGTTTAGTACTGGAATATATGGTTCAATTTGTTTGTTTGCTTTTCTTTCAAAAATGTCAAAAGAGAAGTTTTCAAAATCAAAAGAGTAAACGGTTTTGTTTTATAAAGAATTTTTTTTTTAAAACACAATGAATAAGGCAACTATTTATTTTATATATTTTTATATATTTTTATATCATATGTTCAACTAAAAAAATTAATCACAAAAAGGAGTTATAAATAAATTTATAAAAATAGATAAGAAAAATGAAGTAGAAAATACATACGGAAGCTCTTTAAATGAACAAGATAATAACAATATAGCTATAGACGAAAACAATAATAGAGAAAGAGAAATAGTTAGTGATTAGGATAATATTAACAATTTCAGTGTCAGTTGTTTCAGTTGAAAGAGTCTCTCAAAATTAAAGATAATAAAAACTTATTTAAGATTAACAATGTTCCAAGTAACAATATTCCAAGAAAGATGAGACGAATTAGCCTGATTATCTATTAAAAAATAAATGTTAAATAAAATTAATCATGACAATTTAATAAACAAATTTTACATCAAAAAGAGCTTAGAAAGTAAATTTTAAATGAAAAAACCTTATTTTTTAAGTTTGCTTTAGATCTTCCAAACTCTTGAGTTGCCCCTGCTACCGAGTACCCCTTTTTTGTACCTCTATTTTTTTTAACGGGACACACTTAACTAATACATTGTCAGAAAGACTTTTGATACAGGGTCTCACCTAAGCCGATCACCACACGAACCAGACTCTGATACCACTATTAGGTCTTTCGAGAGAGGATCACCGAGGAGATACAACACCAATGAGCATGAGCCCAACCCACACATAAGAGATTGACATCACTCTTAGCCCAAAAAGCTTAAAGTAATAGATTTATGGGTTTTCATTCTTGTATGATGCTCAACTTTCTCATTTTTACTCAATGCGTTAGACTCACATTTGGATTCCCAACAATACTTGTCATAATATGTTAATGTTTTAAGAAAGTAATACATTGACGACTGGTTTAATTCATATGTATGGGAATTACAAAATAATAAGTGTAATAAAATATATCTAGTATTGTTCTAATTAAAAGAGTTAAAAAAAAAAGTTAATTCATCTTAACTTCTTCTTTTTTTCTGTGTTAGAAAGTGAACTTTAAGCCCAACTCAACCTCACAAGATTTGGTTATAAGATGAGGTTTGCACTTCACTTTGTATATTATGAAATTATCTTATCTCTTGTTGATATAAGACTTCCAACACACCCCTTCACGTCGAGGTATATACATCCCATGCGTGGGTCTAGAAATAGGTAGTCCAATAGCGATCCGATAGCGGATGGAATAAATGTCTAAGAAACAAAAATCTTGCTATGATAGACTTTTTTAACTATGGCTCTGATACCATTTTAGATAAGTATAAGTCATGAAAAGGAAAAATACTCACAAATACCAACAAGAGGATTTTGATGAAGAGCAACTCAACGAGAGTTTTCATACTGATTTATTAGAAACTTGTCCAATACATAGAGTACAAAGTCACATGATATAAGGGGAAAAAGACAACTTAATATGTACCATCATAAAATAAAATATTTGATAACAATAAAATAGAATAAAAAATATAGTATCTTTATTTCAGACATTTTCTTACTCTGATTGGGCAACATGTGTCACTATCAAATGCTCTATTTCTGGATATTGTGTTTTCTTAGGTACCTCTTTAGTTGTTTGGAAGTCTAAGAAACAAACCACTGTTTTACGATCTTCTTATAAGACTGAGTATCGCGCATGGGTATCCCTAGTTTCTGAACTACAATAGATTCAATATCTTCTTTAGGATTAGCATTTTTTTGTTCCCACTCCATGCATCGTCTTTTGTGACAATATTCCTGCTATTCACATTGCCAAGAATCCCACTTTTCATGAGAGAACCAAGCATATAGAACTTGATTGTCACATTATCCAACAAAAGCTTGTTGATGGCCTTATCTTCCTTCTCTGTGTTCCTTCTATAAATCAACTTGCTGATATGTTTCTGTCACAACCAAAATCGTGACGGAAAGATGAACCAAACAAAGAAACGAGTTTTAAAAGAGATTTGCTGCTATGACTGCCATGGGTACCACTATAACACACAAATATTCAAGATTTCATTTTAAGTGCCAAAACCCTAAGAGTTGGGTAACATATAAAGATCAACGTTTTTTTTTTATGAGAGTGGAAGGGTCCGCAGATGTGCAACAGTTTCAGACACGTTGACTTCAATCCACTCTTCATTTCATTTTTTTTATACATATTATTATTATTTTTTTTTCTTTTAAAAAAAACGAAAATAATAAAAATAAAAATAAATGTATAAATAAATAAATATATATATATATATATATAAAGAAATAGAAATAATAATAAGATAAAATTAAAGTTAAAAATATATATTCATACTCAATTCAAAATTCACCTTTTTTGTATTCTTTTTCTAAATCAAAATTTTTATTTGTTATCCGGACAAAAATAGATATTGACAATTTCCTAAATCATTGCAACCTTTTAATTTTTAGGTTACTATTTTCAAGTTGGAACTTTACAATATTCATGTTATTCAAACTCATTTGTGAATGAGTGATAGAAATCTGATATTTTTTATTCTATTTTATTATTATTAAATATTTTGTTTTATGACAGTACATATTAATTTTTTTTTTCTTTTTTTATTTTATATATCGAAAAAATTATAATGAATTAATATAAAAACTTATTAAATTATTTTTCATCAAACACTTTAAATAAATATTTGTAAATATTTTTTTCTTCTCGTAATTTATACATATCCGAATCTAACATTGTGTACACGGTTGTTACTATTATATACGTTGTGTGATAATATATTTCTGACAATGATATTTATATGTTTCTCACAAAATTCTAGGGAATCTTAATATACGGTGACACAACTTAATGTAATGTATTTTATAGTAAAGTGCAATCAATGAACAATCATTACCAAATCAAAGTAATAAAAGAGTCGTGAATATCAATTCAATGTCCAGCTACTTGATAGTACTGTCTAACAGCAATTGTCGAATATTCTTTATTCATAGAAGACAAATTATCTATGATGAAGAGAGAAATTGGATAGAGTACAATGAGTACAACGAAAAAACTTAATATAGTTAAGGTTAAAATGATTAAGTAAAAAATTTATTGTAGCCTATTTTTTATCCATCGGAGGTTCTACTCATATTAATTGAGCTTTTGGACTAAAATTTAATTGTACGATAAAAATATATGTTGCTAGTCGTCTTTAAAATATTTCATCCAAAAATTTTGAAGATAGTTATTATTCACATTAAAAAAAAATGTATTAACTTTAGAGATAATCAGACTCGAATTGAAATAATCAGACTCAAATAGTTGTATAATTTCTCCTATCACAACAAAAATTAGCTAGTAAGAACTGAAAACAAAGAAATCATAGTTTGTCAAACTTAGACATTTTTTTTAAGAAATCAATGATAGCAGTCCGAAAAAAATATTTAGATATGTTTTTCTTTCTAACTAGTAAAAGTTGTAAAACAAATGACTTTTTTTTTTACATAAATGAGTTGGTCTCAAAATGCTTTTTCTAATAACAAGATTTAATTACTTTGATTTTAGATTATCAATTATTCTTATAATAATTGACTGCATTTGTAAAAGATATAAAATAAGTGTGTAATAGTTAGACAAAAAAAATTAAAGTGGTTGTTATTAATGTAGTTATGTGAATGATTTCGAATATGAGAAACTAAGATAGATTTCAAATTTCCCTAATTTCATAATTAGAAACAATTTTTTTTTTATATTTGTGTATCTAATACTACATTTTAATATTGTTAATTATTGTAATTAATTAATGTAATTGTAAATAATTAAGTTAAACATTCCTTCTTACCTTATTTATTTTTAAGGTCATAACAACATATTAGCATCATGTAATATATGTACACTATTACCAATAAATCAATGTAGGTTAAATCATTTAAGAGGTTCCCATTTTTGTAGCGAAATCTCAAGTAGGTCCCTCATTTCTATTTGACTCAATTGAGTCCCTATTTTTGAAAATTCGTTGCAATTGGTTCCTTTCCGTTAGTTGTCCAGTAACACGGTGCTAATTATGTGTCACGTGTCAGCACGTGGTTTTTTTGATTTTTTTTAATTTTTAATTTTTTTTATAATTTAAAAAAAATAAAATTACCACGTGTCAATCTAACATTGTGCCACATGGCAGAGACAATGTGATGTGGCAGTGTCATGTGTCACTATTGGATATGAAAAGTCTCACTGTAGTCCTTATATTTGCTATTTTGTCTCAATTTGGTCCCAATTTTATTAAAACTGAATCAATTTCATGATGTATCAAATTTAAATTTTATATAAATTTTACAATAGTATTTTTATTATAGTTGATATTTTTAACAAAATTAAATTTATTTAAATGTATATTTTGCACTGATATTTATTTAAATTTTATTTTAAATATTTATATATCCATAATTTATAGATAAATGTTAGAGTGGCTTTAAAAATAAAAACTTTATAAATTGAAATATAAAATTTTTCAAAAAAAATTATAACAATTCTAACATTTGTCTATAAATTATTGATATATAAATATTTGAAACAATATTTAAATAAAGTTCAATGCAAAATATACATTTAAATAAACTTAATTTTTGAAAAAATATCAATTATAATAAAAGTACCATTGTAAATTTATATAAAAATTAAATTTGATATAGGGATGAAATTAATTCAGTTTTTAAAAAATTGGGACCAAATTGAGACAAAATAGACTACATTGAGACTTTTGACATTCAATAGTGACACGTGGCATTGTCACTACCACATCACACCGTCTTTGTCACGTGGCACAATGTCAGATTGACACGTGGCAATTTTATTTTATTTTTTAAAAAAATTATAAAAAAAAAATAAAAATTAAAAAATTAAAAAAAACAAAAAATCAAAAAATCAAAAAATCACTTACTGACACATAACACATAATTAGCACCGTTACTGGACAACTAACGAAAAAAAACCGATTGCAACGAATTTTCAGAAATAAGGACTCAATTGAGTCAAATAAAAATGAGAGGACTTACTTGATATTTCGCTACAAAAATGGGAATTTCCGAAATGATTTAAAAAAAAAATTATAAAGTAAAAACACTTGAAATGTTTCGAACCTTTTACAAAAGAAGTCCGAAGAAGGATTCAAAGCATACAAAAGTTAAAAAACCAAAAAAATACTCCTCTTATTTGTGGTCCATGTGAACCAAGTTTTGCGAAAAGTGGTTCTTCTTACATAGATAGCTCTTCTATCTACAATTTAATCTTATTAAAATCTTAAGATAATAGATACACCATACATCCAACATCTTCTTCCTCTAATATATTTTTTTTTTCGACTTTTCTTCTCAAATTAGAGTCTTGTTGCAGTTATTAAGATATCATATCCTTCCAAAGTGTCACATGCACTACATTAACATAAAAGAAAAAACACTATAAACTATAGTGTGTCAGAGAAAAGTTAAACCAAATATCACAAAAATATAGGCAACCAGAAAAGAAAAACAAATATGAAAACTAGATAATTGAGGACCTCAACCACATAATATAAACTATAAATAATGTAAGAGAAGGTTCCCGAGAGCCAAATGTTAGAAAATAAATTTCATATCGGTGGAAACTTAACTTTGGAATTTATTAGTTTTCACGTTATAATGGAACTTAGTGTTTTTTAAAGAATTTATCCTAAATCTCTTTCTTTTCATACCTTTTATTTTATTGTTTGAGAGATGAACTAAAAAAGAATATTATAATTTTTTCTTTTCATGTTATTACTTTATAAAAGGGATTAATTTTTAGTTTTATTTAAATAGTAAATAATTGTTAATAGTTCTACAAGAAAATGTTTCATTAGTAATCAATTTTAGTGACGAAAAGTCAATTTTGATACCAATTCATAAAGAAAAATTATTGATTACTCAAATAGTCACTATTATGAATAAAAAAATATAATTTATCACTAAATTTGTCTTTAAAATTAGTTACCATAGTTTTAGTTACTAAAGGAAAATGGTCCCTAAAAGTTAGTTACTTAAGTTTTGACTACTAAAATGGCTTAGTTTCTAAATTGGTTTTTAATTAATTAATGTCCAATTTAATAACTAATTATAATATTTTATCTATAACTATATATAAAGGGGATTCCCTCTTTTGTGTCCACATTTCATAATTCCAACTTTACCCTTTATAATTTAATTATTTATTAAATTTTTAAAAATTAACGGTTATTTTTATAAGTTTTTATAAAATTATTTACTTATCTCTTTTTTCTTTTTTTCTCTTACTATTCATCAATAGTTATTTTTCTCTTATTTTCTTCGTACATTTTATTTTATTTTTTATAAATATACTTTTATTTTGTTTATTAAATTAATAACATTACAATATCATCAATTCTTAATATAATTTAAAAAATGCGTACACACAGGCGCGATAGCGCCTGTGTTTACACTAGTTTATAATAGTGACTATTTTATTAATTTTCAACTTTTTTTTTTAAGTAAGATTTACAAAAACTTGAATAATGCTAATTTAATTTGGATCATAACTATTTATACTGATTAAAGATACTTTTATAATTTTTATGGTTGATAAGTTCTTTGTGTTATTTTTTTTCATAAATATCAATTTAAAAAAATTTCTCAATTAACATAAGTAAAAAAAAAAAGGTTGTAATTAATGTTTATTAAAAATATTCAATATTAGAAAAAAGTCATAACAAACTATTAATAAAAAATAGCATTTATTAGTAATCTAATTGACATAGTCAATAAAATAGCAGTATAATCAACATTAATTTCTATCAATATCGATAAAAATAGGTTAAATCATTTTAGATGTCCCCATTTTTATAGCAAAATCTTAAGTAGGTCCCGCTATTTTCATTTGACTCAATTGAGTTCCTATCTTTTAAAATTTGTTGCAATCAGTTCCTTTCCGTTAGTTGTAAAGTAACAATGTTAATTATGTGCCATGTGTCAACACGTGTTTTTTTATAATTTTTTTTTTAAAAAATTAAAATTGTCACGTATCAATCTGACATTGTGTCATGTGGCAAAGACAATGTGATGTGGCAGTGACAGTGCCACGTGTCACTATTGGATGTGAAAAGTCTCAATGTAGTCCCTGTATTTGTTATTTTTTCTCAATTTGGTCCCAATTTTTTTAAAACTAAATCAATTTCATCACTATATCAAATTTAATTTTTATATAAATTTTACAATGGTATTTTTATTATAATTGATATTTTTAACAAAATTAAGTTTATTTAAATGTATATTTTGCATTGAACTTTATTTAACTATTGTTTCAAATATTTATATATCAATAATTTATAGACAAATGTTAGAATTTATATTTAAAATTTTATATTTGAATTTATAAAGTTTTTATTTTTAAAGCAATTCTAACATTTGTCTATAAATTATTGATATATAAATATTTGAAATAATATTTAAATAAATATCAGTGCAAAATATACATTTAAATAAACTCAATTTTGTTAAAAATATCAACTATAATAAAAATATCATTGTAAAATTTATATAAAAATTAAATTTGATACAGGGATGAAATTGATCCAATTTTAAAAAATTTGGGACCAAATTGAGACAAAATAACAAATAGAGGAACTACATTAAGACTTTTCACATCCAATAGTGACACGTGATACTGTCACTACCACATCACATTTGCAATTTTGATTTTTTAAAAAAATTATAAAAAAAAATTAAAAATTAAAAAAAAATAGAAAAAATAAAAAAAACCACGTGCTGACACGTGACACATAATTAACATCGTTAGTATACAACTAACGGAAAGGAATTGATTGCAATGAATTTTCAAAAATAGAAATTCAATTGAGTCAAATGAAAATGAGGAGACCTACTTGAGATTTAGCTACAAAAATAGAAACCTTTGGAATGATTTAACCATATAAATATTAACTTATATTAACCGAAGAGTAATCCATCTTAGTAATATTTCAGTTTTAGTAAAACCAATCAAGTTTGAACCAAAGAAAGAGAAAATAAAGAAACATAAATTTGAAAACATTAATAATTTCAAAATGAATTTGATATCTCCAATATTTTTGAACTTACGTGTCTTTGTGATTCACTTTTCAGAGATGTGATGATGCTATTATATTCTGTTCTTATCTTTCTTCTATCAACGTAATAAGTAATGATGAGAAATGGTGGAAGAAAGTTCCTAACACGAAAAGAAGTTAATCTCATTACAATCTTACATGCAATGTGGAAATTGAAAGAAAATAACACATACTCATCATGCATTTCTTCACAATTATTTGGTTGAAGAATTTAATGGTTTTTCTACTTATACCAACTTACGTAATCTTCTGAGGTTCCTTTCTTCTCTATGTTGTTGGTCCCCTGTGGTTACCTTCTCATCTACGTAAAACAGTTTTAATTACACTTCAAAAATTATGGGAACCAATATATAAATATACGTATATTAACAAATTTTAATAAACCTTTTATTCTCGTTTTTAATTATCATTTGTTACAACGTGGTCCATGGTTTCACAGTGATGGAGATGTCCTCAAACATGTACTAAGTTTTGACACTCAAATATTATCGAGTCATCTATCTTTAAGTACATCTATGAAGTATAAAATTGTTTTTTAAACTATTGGATTATATATATTTTTTAATTGAAATCAAAGTAAGAATATTTTATCTCGTTTTCATAGTTATTTTCTTTAAGGGTTATATTTTTAGTCTTTAGATTATAACATGGTTTTGTTTTTTTTTTTTTTCAAAACTTTGTTAAT
>Ga0214543_1003909_pt1 | contig 28588 bp, 9 predicted proteins | sample CNSS2metaG_FD_160094 | JGI IMG/M metagenome (GOLD analysis project Ga0214543, IMG submission 160094) | Root nodule microbial communities from cowpea collected in UCLA plant growth center, Los Angeles, California, USA - CNSS2 | ecosystem: Host-associated > Plants > Roots > Nodule | place: USA... | reverse complement strand
AAACATAAAGATACAATAAAAAGAATTAATTAAATTTTAAATATCTCATAAATTAATTTTAGTATTTTCAATTTGAGTGAAAAACTTGTGCTTTATTAAGTGCATAGTTTTTTTTTTTTTTTTTTTCTTTTAAATTTTTTTTTTTTTTATTTTTTATAATATAAAAAAAAAAATTTTTTTTTTTTTTTTTAAATAAAATTACAGATTAAGAGGAAAAAAAAAAGTGATATCTTGAACGTGGTTTGACTGTATTGGTTGAAGTGTTTAAATAAGATGATGTGGTGAAGCAGGGATTCCCATGTGATCCTTTTAATTCCAAATTTCGTATTGAGAAGGGAGAAGGGGTTACCGATATCATCCGTAACTTCTTCTGATCCTTCGCTGTTCTTGTTGTGGGAATGGACACTGTGGAATTTGATTTGACCAAACAAAACTGATTTAACCTCAATCAAGTTCATATATTTAATTTATGATAAATACAAAAGAAGATAAATCGCGGTTGATGTATATTTAATATTTAAGAATATAGATATTAGATAAGATAATAGAGTAAGCTTGAAAGAATAATAATTTTATGAACGAAAAATGGTGATGTTTGTTAGGTTGGGTTGGTTTTCAACTAATTTGAAAGTGCCTGATTTGACGCATGACTTGATAATAACTAATGATCGTGGACCATACAATTTTTTCTTTTTTTTAATGCTTATCCACTTAAATATCCAAATAAATTCTATTATTAGTTCAGGTTCCTAATTCTACTTGGGTGGGGCTATTCTCAACTTATTTCGTTTGATTCTTACTCTCTATATATAATATTTAAAGCATAAAAATAATACATTTATCACAATTGATATTTTTCTGAATAAAGAATGCACTTGTTTTCAGCTAAATATCTTCAAGAAAATACAAAACAAAAGTGCAATTGGTACCATGAATTCAGTACTAAGTTATTTAATCCGAGGACAGATATGATATTTAAGTTTTAGGAGGAAAAATAAGAGTCTTGTACACGGATATATATATATATGTATCAAATACAATAAATATATAATACTTTGATTCGTATATTTTAAAAATAATAAAATATATTTATTTTGAAAAGTGTACAATAATTTGTTAAAAACATAATAAATATATTATTGTTATTGTATAAATTCAAATTAAAACATTAATAATTAATGTTAGTGGCAAATTTAAAAACTAATTTATAATAAAAAATACTTTAATTATCAATTTGTAGACCAATTATAATTTTTTGGACTATTTTAGTTACCAACAATGATGTTTAGTTTATAAATTTATATATAAATTGGTCATTATAATGACTAATTATTTTTTAACACTAAAATTAATTATTATTTAAATATTTTTTTATAATTTATTATAACTTTATAAATTAAATATTTTATTTATAAGTATTAATAAAGTATCGGATATAAATACATATTAACACAAATAAAATATATAATCTAAATTGAAGTATCAATCATAATCTTCCAATAATGTAAAAGGTATTTAAGAAATAAACTTTTGCTTTTCCTTTCAGATACGAAAACTGATTATTCAATTAGTGTATTTGTAATATATAAAATAAATAATTTTTAATTGGTAAAATACATATATTATCTTATTAGTTTTTCTTTCAAATATAAAACTTTGAAATTTCTGATTGGTTGATGGATCCACCCATATCATCCATAATGTATTGTCATTTCTATTTTAATCAATATTTTCGGAAGAATTTTTAAGAAAAGAAAAACGAATATATATATATATATATATATATATATATTTTTTTTTTTTTCAATTTTTTAAAATTTATATTTAAGTTAATGAAAATGTAAATTTATTTATTTTTTATATTTCTTTTAAAAGAGAATAAGTATATACAATATATTTCACTTACACTAGTATGTTTCACCACTCATTAAAGCATGTTGAAGATAATAGAAAATAAAATAAAATAAATCTGCTTATATATGGAAGGAAGCGTGGAAAAAACATAACCAAAAGATATTAGTGACCTTAACTTAAAATCAAGACATTTGCATTCATTAACATTCATCACACGTATTCCAATTTGTTTTATATAGTTTTGAAATAGTTTATGTTAGTAAATGAGTTAGGTAAATTATAAAATATGTGTTTTTTATATTTTTAAACACGTTTAATTATAAAGAAATCATTTTTATAATTAGGTTGTTATTCTACTAATTTTTAAATACACTAATTAGATTAATTGTTATATACTTTTCCTATTTTATAAATTACTATTATTGATATTTATTTTCCAATAATGTAACGCCGATGTTAAAACGCGTCTTAATATTAATTAAATTAGAAATTTAATGGATTTAATTACTTATTTATTTTGACTTTAACCTCTTACATAATGCATAAGAGCTTTCCCTAGAGTGAAATTTTATACTCTCAAAACATACTATGAAATTACATCATGACATTTCTTTTAATTATTTTTGCTGAGTTATATTTTTAATTGATAAAATTCAGAACAAATCCAGTGTTGATTTCTCAAGTCTTTTAACAATTTATTTTAATTTCTAAAATCTGAAATAAAAGCATTAAGTCTTTAAACGGGGAAACGAGAGAAACTAAAATATTGTTTAAATTATTTCTAATCCTTAAACAATGAATTTAAGAGTCAAAATCGCAACTTTTTAAAATTTTATTACTATTAATTTAAAGACTAAACTAGAGTTTATCTTATATTTAAATAAAAAACTAAAAATATAATTTGATCTTTTGTTTTATCACATTGTATGTAGCATATTTATATATATTTTTTATTCTTCCACGCAAGGGCCTAGTAGACAGGACTACGAATGAAACAAGTTTTTCATTATAATTTTGTCTAGTACTTTGTAAACAAAACATTGTATGAAAAACAAATACAATTACCGTTTTAGGAATATGAAAAACATTTGATACTTAGTGCTATAAAATATTTACAGGATTGATAATGAATTTAATAATTGTTTAAAAATAATGGATAAAAAATTTGGTGCATGATCTTTCTCAGTTTTGTTGAAGAAAAGGGAAGTGAATGAAGGGTTTTTGTGGATCCCACTACTTCATGGTCTTTTCAAAAGACAAGCTGACACTGTTGATTTCCTCTTATGTCCTTCTAGTAGGAGTAGGGTTACTGTTGTGATTTCTGTAAGTTGCTGCCAAGAATCTGTATGTTGCTGCAGAGAATCTGGTGCTCAATAAACCAGTGACACTAACATTGCTCTAGAGACCAAAACGTGAACTCATTCACTTTACTTGTGTCTTTCACAAAGTTATGTTATTCCATCTTCAGGCTACTTCTCTTCTCATTTTTGTCTTCTTCGTTTTTCAAGTTCTAAAGCAAGAAAAACATAAGGTTGGTCTCTTTTGCTGAACTTCACAAATCGAGTGTGGAATAATCAATGCTAATTAAATGTTTTTGGTAATTTTTATTTTACGGTCTTGGTAGTGTGGGTTGACTTGATTTATAAAGATTGATAAGAGATTTCAAAGCTGACCTAAAGTTTATGGTCCAGGAATGGAATATAAGTTTGTCATGTTACTAATTGATATTTTATTAGATATTTTGTATAGGAGAGATAATTTTGGTCACTCAATAGGTTATTATTTTTATAACTACTTTGTCTATAAATTAAAGATTAATTTCAGAGTCAGGAGACTATTTTTCGACCTTAATACTTGAATGTCTCATTTTTGTTTCGATAAGAACACTCAGATTTTTACCGTAATAATTATGTTATAATATTATTAATCATTTTATTTGTTTAAATATGTTTTTAGTTTTTTAATTTTTATTAATTTTTTTTCTATCTTACATTTTAAATATTTTTATGAATGAATATAATTCTCATATCAACGAACCTTATTATTTTAACAATAACTTTTACTTGTATTATGACTTCAATGGCTTCTTGTGCTTTGGCCTTAGCTTCAATTTTTAATTCCTTTAGTTCATGGAGCAAGTTTCTCATGTGGGAAAGACTTTCTCTTATCTTTTATTAGAGTTTTGATTACAAAATTGCATATTACTGACAAGTACAATTCGTCGATAATAGAAATATTAGTCAATAATTTATGATTACCAACGAATTCTAGTCGTTAAAAAATGTCACCATTGGGTCTTCTTCTTCCTCTTCATTTTTCTATTTTTTAATTCTTCTTTCTCTTTCTATCCTCCTCATCCTGTTTTTGGTTCTTCTTCTTTCTCATTTTCTTTTTGTTCTTCCTCCAACTTCGACCATAATATTCAAGTCACAGCCAGCCATCGTCGTTGTTGCGTCGCTATACCACCACCACCGTCATATTTTCTCCTCCTTCTTCTTACCCATTTCTCTTTAATATATAAAAAATCTAATCATACGTAATGAAAAAATTATCGCTCATTTTATCGTTGGAAAAATATGTCGATAATAAGAATTACAAATACCACCAAAATTTATTGATATAATTGAACATCAAATACAAAATTCATCAAAATTTAATATTATTTATTATAATAAAAAAACAAGAATTATTTAGACCATCTTTATCCATAAAAATTAAACTATTGTAGTATAAGTAATTGAGAAAAAAAATCATTAACTCATTTAATCTCATGACAAGATGGTCCAACTTTCATAAATTAACATTCTAATTAATAACTATTGGTTAAGAAATGGACCAAACTAACTACTTAAAAAAAATAGTGTCACTTAAACAAAAGTCATGAACAGAAAATGGCTCCCTAGACTTTTCAAAACCACTTATATACCTATACTTTCTTTATAATAAAATATTAATAAAAATTAGAATGATTAAATGTTGTTTATCATACAAATTGTGCGATGAAATTATGTTTTTTTTTTTTATATCCAATAATTTATATGTTTACATGAAATTTAAATCGTATATAAATATAAAATTGTAAATTTAATTACGTTGATTCTCTTTTATATTTGGGTTAAGTTACATCACTGTTATCAATAATGTTGGAACAAAATAAAAATAAAGTAATATAAAAATTGGCAAGTTGACAAAAATAATACATAAAAAAATAGTTTATGGGATCAATGTTTCTTTTTTTATAATTTTTTTCAATAACTTTTATCTTAATTTTCCTTCGAAATAAAATATAATTTAAAGTATATATCTTTTGACTTAAATATGTTTGACATTTCTATAATATACCTAGTATATTGTTTTGGTTCCTAAAGTTTCAATTTTTTTTTGTTTTAATCTCTCAGGGTAAACTTATGTCAATTTCAGTTGTGATGACTGGAAAGGTCAAGCCGTCTGCCACATTGAGTCATGTGGAAAATTTTAATCACAATAGTAAAATTATTGACGAAGGTATAAAAAGGAACTAAAACCATAAAAATTAAAATTTCAGAGATAAAAGCACTAAATCTTTTTTTATAAACCACAACAGGAACATGTGTGTTGCGAGAATTTTAGCATAATTAAGTCTAATTTTAAATAAGTCTTTCTTATAAATAAGTTTTAAATATTTTGTTGTATTTTCTATATTTTGCAAATTTTGCATATAGTCCTTAATAAGTTTTTCTCATAATTAGGTTCTCAATAATTTTTCTTTTGTTTTAATTCTTACACTTTATTGACATCCTTTAAGTGATGAATTAGTTGTTTAATGATATGTCAGTAATACTAATATTTTTTTTATTTGATCCTTCATAATTTTTACCTATTTTGTTCCTTCATAAAAGTTTTATTTATGTTTTGATCATATTTTTTATTTACATCCTTTAAGTAATGAGTTAATTAACAATGTTAGCAATTAAGTAGAACTTACACACATTTGTTTTGCCAAAGTATGTTGTTTTTCTTAAAAACATAATAAATAATAAAATAATGTGATATCGAGAGTTTTATTTTCCCTTAATTATTTCTTATTTAGCGGGAAAACTTTAAGGAAATAAGAGTTCTAAAAACATCTTGTACAAAACAGCAGAGCACAAAATATAAATGAAAACTTTTATCCAGCACAAAAACAGATAAAAAGATTTAAAAAAAATGAAATTGGGAAACTAGGCAAAGAGAAAAAGTTATTTAAATCCATAAATAAAGTAATAAGGAAGTAGATAACAGAATATGTGATCCAAACCTAAGATGCACTTTGGCAGAATCTGAGGCACAAAACTTGGAAACAATAAGTCCAAACATTGGCAAAGCACGAAAGAATATGACTGGGACATGTTTGAAAGGCAAGTTCATGATATCCATCAAAGTTTTGGATTTATTTTGTAGTTTGAACCGAAATAAAAATCGCGCGAAGAAAGAGATGTGTAAAACAGGAGATGGAATAATAAAGTAACGTATTCACATATTGGCATAATAATAAAATTGGTAGTACAGAAAGAATTGAAGTCTGTGAAATTGATGTATGAATAAGAAAAAGGAGACATTATTAGAGAACCACATACCCTAAAACTAAGGGTCTAGTTGAAGTGCTTTGGAAGTTGGATTTTGTGGAGAATGTTGATTTTGTAGTACCCCATTCACCCTCTCAGGATGATGATGTTGACGATGGGAATCCTCATCTGGGGGCACACTTCTTCTTTTGGTAACCCCAAAGTGACCCAAAATCTCTCTGCCCCAATCCCAAAGGTTCAACACAACGTAAGTTCCAATCCCACCGATCAGCCCATACGCGATCGAATACGTCAACGGCATCAGAATGAGCGTCACGAACGCCGGTATAGCCTCCCTCATGTCCTCCCAATCAATCTCCACCACCGATCTCATCATCAACACCCCCACCAGAATCAGCGGCGGCCCCACCGCCCACGCGGGAATCGACGCCAGCAGCGGCGTGAAGAAGAACGCCAGGAAGAAATACGCCGCCACCGTCAGCGCCGTAATCCCCGTCCTCCCACCCTCCCGGATCCCCGTCGACGACTCGATGAACGCCGTGACGGGGGAGGTCCCGAGCAAGGACCCCACCACGATGGAAGTGGCGTCGGACATGAACGCGAAGTACTGTCCCTCGAAACCCCCCTTGTCGTCGGTGAAGCCCGCGAATCGCGCCATCGAGTACAGCGTTCCGGTGGTGTCGAGAATGTCGACGTACAAGAACGTCACCACGGCCTCCCAGAAATACCCTTTGCCTATGCTCTTGAAGCTAAGAGCCCCCGCCGTGCTCTTTATGAGGTGAACATCCACCACCTTCTTGAAGTACTGGTGGGCGGAGTTACCCGCGTCGGTGTTGGGAAAAGCCGTGACTTTGGTGTTGCGGAACCACGACACGACTGTGACGAAAACGATGCCGTATATCATGGCGCCTTTGACGTTCTTCACGAGACAGTAGGCGATGATGACGAAACCCACCAGGCCAAGCCAGAGCGTAGGGCTTTCCATTCTGTCGCGCAGGCAGAGGATATCGCCCGAGACTGTTCCGCCGGGTAGCAAACTGACCGTGCCGTTAGCGACCGTTATAACGGGTGCGAGGGAGGCCCGTGAGGAGGATGGGCAGGCGCCGAGGGTGAGCAGTGTGGATGGGCTGTACCCGATGAGCCCGATTCCTTGGTTGTTTTGAAGCCCGATGAAGGCGAGGAAAAGCCCGATTCCAGCGGAGGAGCTGATTCTGACGGGCTTGGGGACGAGTTTGGCGAGTTTGGCGCGAAGACCGATTGCGGAGATGAGGAGGAAGATGATTCCTTCGATGAAGACTGCGGCCAGAGCGCTCTGGTAGGAGACGTTGCCGGAGCCGTGGAAGCCGACGACGGTGTAGGCGAAGTAGGCGTTGGAGCCCATGCCGGGGGCGAGGCCGAGAGGGAGGTTGGCGAAGGTGCCCATGATGAAGCAGCCAATGAGAGAAGAGGCTATAGTGGCGACGATCAAGTCCTTGCGCGTGTTTTCGAGGCACGCAGCGTAACCCGGGTTAACCGGGTCGAACTTGCATGAGTGGTCGGGGTGGAGGACGCGGAGGGAAGAGGTGTTGCAGGCCGAGAGAGGGACGGAGGGGTCGGAGCAGAGGGGTAGGCAGTCGGAGACAGAACAGGTGCCGCCGGAGTCAGCGAGGATGGAGGCGTTGACGGCGAGGATGTAGGCCATGGTGAGGAAAGTGGCTGTGCCGGCGCGGAGCTCGGTGGTGAAGGTGGAGTTGCGTTGGGAGATCTTGAACCATTTTCCTAATCTGGTTTTGGCTACGTATTGGTTTAGGCGCGAGAGAGGGTTGGTGTGAGCGTTGTGTTGTGGAAGTGGGGGCCTCTGCGCCTCCATTTCCATTGGGTTTTATCGTGGACGAGTGTTGTTTGAGGTTTATATAGGGTTTGGAAATGGATTAGGATATTTGCATATCAAGGTTTGATATAGAATTTGGTTGGCTCTTGTTTGAGAGAGGCAGAGCATAGCTCAACAGAAACAGAGCTGTGGCAAGCTTTCATTTGTTTTTCCAAAGGATAGATTCCAATCACCAGGGATCTCTAATATACTCTCATCATAACACCAACCCATCACACTTATTATATATTTTCTCCTTCCACCTTTCACACCATACTAATTACTTCGAAACCCATATTTTAAACTAATTACTACTGCAATATAACATCTCTTTCATTCAAATTAAATCCATAAATCCTGTGATTATGTATTTATGTTGTGTACACATGGGGCAGATTTATTACAATATTAAATTCCAACGGATAGTGTGAAACACTGTCCTTCTACAGCTGGGGTAAGTAGGATGGATTTGACTTTGAAAATATATATATTTCTTAATGAAACATCATTAAAATTTCCATGTGTGGAAATCCTTTTGAGCTATTTTGTTGACTATCAAAACCCTTTTATCTAACTCGCATAGTTGCTGCGAAACTCGTTCACAACCGTAAATGACACTCTTTAGAGACAGTGTTTGATTGGTTGGTTTTCTATTTTATTTTTTCTTTAAATAATATGATCGACATGGGTTTGTTTAACGTGGGAGTGAGTTGTTTGTTTTAAATTAGGCAAGTGTTACAGATTAGAAGACATGTATTGGATTTTGAGGTCTTCCATTTCAACCTGTGACGATCATTGACGTGATAAATAAACTATAACAATGCTACGATCTGTCGCCATGTGCTTAAAAATATCGCATGGTTTCACATTTTATGGGTCAAATTCAGCAGCACATGCTTTCAGGATATCATCATTCCTCTTATTCATTAATTTTCATCACTTTTATTCAAGGAACAATTCTGAATAATATAATCACAGAAGAAATACTAAAACATTAACCTGGAGCATTAGAAATTTTAATAAATAAAAACGTTTACCCACTCTCCAATCATATAGGTGACCTTTCTTTTCAACTTTATAGCTTCCGAGCATTAATCCGGCTGTAACTCACAATTACATATTGACTTTTGGATTTTAGTATCATAGGGTGCTAATAAAATACTTCCTAGGTTTTATCATAGTGTGAATTCTTTTTAAAATATTGGATTTAAATATATTTTCATTTTTCGTAAAATTAATATGTTTTCTGAGAATGCAATGCAGTTATTAATTTATTGGAATACACAATTGTTAATATGGAAACACTTCTTAACAAACGAATCTTGTAAGATTCAATTGTACCTATAAAAAGCTACAATCAAAACTCACCTACACAAGTAGGTCAATTCAAGAACAAGCAGTAAATACTTATGTAATTTTTTTTAATTTATTTTTAATGTTTTAAATTTATCATTTACTACAGTTTAAAATATATGAATGCATGTTATTTTAAATATATTTATAAATAAAGATTTACTTATGTAACATCCCAAATTTTTTAATTGAATAATTATTCACCAAAATTTTATTTCTTAGAAAATATTTTAAAATAAAACAAATTTTTTAAATTATAACTAACAAACAGTTTCATATTTTACTTAAAATATTTAACTATATATTTATATATTTTTCTAAGTATTAAAATTTCTAGAATCTCACTTTCCTCCACACACATAAAAAAACATTCTCGTAAACAGTGACGGATCTTGACCAAAAGTGTTGGAGGGGCCAAATTAATATAATTTTGAGATCATTAGTATAATGCTTCAAAAAATGGCTTCTCTGAACATTTTTTATCATTAGTATAATGTTTCAAAATATAATATGTGAAGAGGTAGAATCTATCTTGTTTTAGTCAATAATTTCCTTTTCACCACTCTTAAACGATTAATTTATTCTTTCATTCTTTATCAATATACTTTTTTGTAAATAATACTAAAAAATAATTGATCATAATCTAAAAAAAATTAAGACACGTAATTATTAAAAGAAAAATATATTCATTATTATTAATACATAATACATTATTATTTTTTTCTATATTCATAAAAAAATGAATATACAAAAAGCTCATGAGATAAAAAAAAATGTTTTTGTTATCAATTAAGACAAGAAACAGGAAAGGAAGAGGATAAATGAGAAATATAAAGAGTTTATGTCTAACTTTATTTTTTCTTTAAAAAAAAAAGAAGACATGAGAGTGAGAGATTATTATAATTTGTGAAAAACTAAAAGAATAATGAAAAGGAAAATAAAAATTATGTTAATAAATATTTGGTTTAGTTACTCCTTCGATTCATGTTTTCGTTTAACAATGTTAAGTTGGTCCTCCCATTTTTTTTTAATCTCAATTTGGTCTCGATTTTTGAAAAACTGATGTAATTCGGTCTATTTCGTTAAATTCCCCGAAACAGATTAATGATCTTTTTATTAAAATTGAGACTCATAATATGAATGATTGACTTTGTTGGTATAATTAACTTAATCCTAGTATCAATTTTTAAATAAAAACAGAGATTAAAAGAAAAATTAAACCTGAATATTTTCATTTTTTATTATATTTAATTTCATATTTTATTATGTATTTACATTAAATATTATGATTAAATAAAATAAATAAAAAATAAAAAATTTAATTTTTATTAATTTCAAATATATATTACCTACAATTTAAAAAAATTTAAAAATTTAATAAATTTTAAATATATTTTTATATTATATATATATATATATATATATATATATATATATATATATATATATAATTCAAAAAAAACTCGAAATTTTGGGAGGCTAGGCCCCTCCTTGCCCCAAAGAGATCCGTCATTGCTCGTTAATATATTTATAAATAAAAAGATAATGATATCTTCTTCTTATTTCGTCCTTTGATAAGACTTTAAAAAAATATTAAATAATGCAGTTAAACAAATACAACAACACATTCATATTCTAATCCACTATGATTGTGTACATGCAGAGGCATAATAAACTCCTCTCACAAAATCACAATAAACTCATTTTTCTCATAAATCACCTTGGACCTAACTAATCATGACTTTGATACAAAAATGTAACGCCTAAAGTTTTCTAATTAAATAATTATTCATCAAATATTATTTTTAAAAAATATTTTAAAATAAAATAAATCCTTTAAATTATTACTAACAAACAATTTAATCTTTTACTTAAAATATTTAACTATATTTATATATTTTTCTTATTATTAAAATTTTAAGGATCTCGTTTAAATATAAAAAAAGCTTTATTAAGTCACTTATTAATAATAGTTAGTATATTTAACTTTAGTAGTTGAATGCTTGAATTTTATTGTCTCACATTAATATACTTTTATATTAATTACAAACACTGTTGTTTTGGAAAGAAACCAAGTATCTTTTACCAAAAAAAATAAAAATAAGTATTCTCTTAACTTCAAGTGAAGTAGAGAGCATTAAAGTCAAAATAGGAATCTTCATGAATTGCGGGAATTAACATTTTGTTTATATTCCAATAAATTATAAATTGTTTTTATTTCCATCTAATAGGAGAATATTACAATTATAAAGATAATATCAAGAGTAAAAATTATAAAGATAATAACGAGTTATCTAATATCATGTATTACAAAGATAATAATTACCTATAGATCTCTCTTTTATTAATAAAATTTAAACTAAATATAATACAAATTTAGAATGTTCATGAATTGAGGGAATTAATATTTTATTTATATTCAAATAAGTTACAAATTGTTTTTATTCCCACCTAATAGGAGAATATTGCAGTTATAAAACTAATAACAAGAGATAAAGATTACAAAAATAATAATGAATTATTTAGTATCTCATATATCATCTATAAGATCTCTCTTCTTATTAATAAAATTTAAAAGAATTTAGGCTCAATTTTTAGATATAAATTTTAGGTCAACTTTTGAATGTCTAGTATCCATTTTTAATTATCGAATCGGATCTAGAACGACTGGGATAATATAACTATATTTACTATTTTAATTATATGTTTATATATATATATATATATATATATATATATATATATATATATATATATATATATATATATATATATATATATATATATATAGTTTTAAAATGTGAAATTCTATTATAATTATAAGTGGGGGAAACAAACCCCATAAAGTTAGAAGAATAAAACATACTACATTAATATGATATGTAAGACTTTTTAGATTATTTGTAGTTCTTGTAGAAAATATTTTACACTATATATTATAAAAAATTTAATAAATTGATGTAGAAAGTGTTATACACTACATTAAAATTAATTAAAAATATTTTCAAAATTTATATTAAAATCATAAAAACTTGCATAGTAATTTTGTATTAATTTTTAATAATGTCAAATTATATAATAGGAGTGTTTATAATTTTCCATAAAAATAAGAAGTAAAATTATAAAAACAATATAAAAAATAGTTACAACATATTTTTACTTTTATTAGTTTGTCGTATTTATAGAACTTAAAAAGTTTGTTAACAAATATAAGGATACCAAGGATAAAAGGGGTGGAAAATACATAAAAGAAAAAGTTATAAAATCCAAATTTTATTATTAATTTTTATAGATAACAAGAAAATTTTAAAAAAATAATTTAAATTTAAGTCACTTGAATTATATTAAATTAAACTAAATATTTAAATATAACAATTTGATATATAAATTTGAAATAATATTATTATTTTCAGTTTGACTCATTTCAAAAAATTATTTATAATTTAAAAAAAAATTAATAGTGAATTATTGCACCATATTTTTTATGTAAATTTGACCCACACTAATATATAACATCAATTTTTTGTATTTTAGTGTGAAGTCAAACAATTATGCTACGTACCTTTTTATACTAATATTTAAATACGAAGTGCATGAAAATAATGTTTTCATGCATCTTTCCCAAAATGCGTTTTTTCTCTTTTTACAGGTAATCAATCTCAAGATTAAACATACAACTAAATAGGTAAAAGCTAATATATTTTTCCTTATTCTAAAACCTTTCATCCGCTCATACCATCTACTATATAATTCACAAAGAAAATAGAGACAAATCTTCATCTTTTTACTCATACTCAAATAATGTCGACATAATTGACTCATTTTTTAGATGTTAACATGTTATTGTCCTTTCCAATACACACAGTTTCACATACATTTCTTAATTGCATATGCAAAACAACATCTATCGGAACAACAAAACGCCAATCACTAATTCTTGTAATAGTTAACAAAAAAAATTATATTGTCAATTTCCTGCTTATGTTCCAAGAGACTGATATATTATCCTTCCTAATATATTTGTGCAACTATATTTCATAAATAATACATATACAATTTTGTTCCGATCTTGAATATTAGGGAGACGAAAATCAAGAACAAATTACCTTTCTGATTCTTACACTAGTAGATATGCATTTTTCTTTTCTGGAGTTCAGTAGTTCTGGTTTCAAAAAAGGTATGCCTATCTCTTCCTCTCTTCTCCTTTATATAGGCCTCCTACTTACCTGATTCGTAGGAAAACGTGTTAGTGTGGCAAAATATCAGCAACTGATTCCTATGTTTCCGCTGGATATTAAATCTCTTCCTTTTAGGAATGAACTAACCACCTCCGCCCAAATCCTGCTTAGTCCAAATCCTGCTTGACCCAAATCTTGCTCGGTCCAAATCCTACTTGGCCCAAATCTTGCTCAGCCCAAATCTTGCTCGGCCCAAATCCTGCTCAGATTTCTTGCTTGTCACCTCGACCCATGATTGAAACTCGTTTTATCATAAATACTTATTGGTTCAAAATCAAAATGAACATGTTGTGGTCGGTCATTCCCCGAACGGTACATAACCCTCCAACCTTGAGTCCTCAGCTTGCTAGGATGAAAGGTTTTCATAAACCATCTACGTCTTCTAGTATCAGGTTGGGTCTTCATTTTCTTTCACATCATCTTTATGTAAGTTTTGTCCCTTTTGATAAATTTGGCACGTTCATCTCTAGCTACATAATAAGTTATGGTGTGCCTTATTGTACCTGCAAAATAAACAACTTGTTTTCGAAATGTAGGAGCTTTTTTAAATAAGTATTTTTAAGTCATGTGCTAAAGATCGTCCTCTGGTTACTCGGCCTGTAAATGATTAGGTTGAGGTCGGCCCGAAGGAGGGAGCCCTCAACATAAGACAAATAAATATAAATATAAATTGATAAAGTAGAGGTCAGCCCGAGGGAGACCTCAACATAAGATAAGTAAATATATAAAATGATAAAGTTGAGGTCGACTCGAGGGAGACCTCAAAATAAAACAAGTAAATATATAAATTGATAAAGCTGAGGTCGGCCCGAGGGAGACCTCAAAATAAGACAAGTAAATATATAAATTGATAAAGTTGAGGACGACCCGAGGGAGACCCAAAGATAAGAAGTAATATATAAAATGATAAAACTGAGGTCGATTCGAGGAGACCTCAACATAAGATAAGTAAATATATAAATTGATAAAGTTGAGGTCGGCTCGAGGGAGACCTCAAAATAATATAAGTAAATATATACAATGATAAAGTTGAGGTCGACCCAAGGGAGACCTCATCATAAGATAAGTAAATATATAAAATGATAAATTTGAGGTCGGTCCGAGGGAGACCTCAACATAAGACATGTAAAATAATCAAGCTAAGGTCAACCTGAGGGAGACTTCAGCATAAGATAAGTAATATAAAAAATGATCTAGCTGAGGTCGGCTTGAGGGAGACCTCCACATAAGACAAGTAAGATGATCAAGCTGAGGTTGCCCGAGGGAGACTTCAACATAAGATAAGTAATATGAAAAATTATCTAGCCGAGTTCGGCCTGAGGGAGACCTCAACATAAGACAAGTAAAATGATCAAGCTGAGGTTGGCCCAAGAGAGACTTCAGCATAAGATAAGTAATATAAAAAATGATCTAGCTGAGGTCGGCTTGAGGGAGACCTCAACATAAGACAAGTAAGATGATCAAGTTGAGGTCACCCCGAGGGAGACCTTAGCATAAGACAAGTAAGATAAATGATCAAGATGAGGTCAGCCCGGGGAGACTTCAACATAAGATAAGTAATATATAAAATGATCTAGCTGAGGTCCGCCTGAGGGAGACCTCAACATAAGACAAGTAAGAAAAAAAGATCAAGTTGGGATCGGCTCCATGAAGCTCTCAACATACTGAGGTTATAACCAAGCTCGTAGTGAGGTCATTTCAATGAAGCCCTCAGCGTACTGAGGTTATGACCAAGCTCGTAGCGAGATCAGACCGATTTAGCTCTTAGCGTACAGAGGTTTTGACCAAGCTCGTAGCGAGGTCGGATTAATGAAGCCTTCAACATACTGAGGTTATAACCAAGCTTGTAGCTAGGTTGAACAAATTCAACTCTCAACATACTGAGGTAATGAAAAAGCTCGTAGCAAGGTCAGACTGATGAAGCCCTCAATGTACTGAGGTAATGACCAAGCTCGTAGTAAGGTCATTTCCATGAAGCCCTCAACGTACTAAGGTTATGACCAAGCTCGTAGCGAGGTCGGTCCGATGAAGCTTTCAACATACTGAGGTTATGACCAAGCTCGTAAGGAGGTCGGACCGATGAATTCCTCAGTGTAATGAGGTTATTGGTTTGGCAAGGGTCGACCTGCTTTACGGATTATTGGTTTGGCAAGGGCCGACTTGCTTTTCAGTCAAGTTTGAGTTTCTTTAGTTACCTTATAAAATTGGTAATTCATGAGCTCTTAATGATAAGGAAAAATAATACAAATGAAAAGTTTATAAAGAGGATACAATGGAGATAGGCCAAAAGCCTACATCTCCATCTAGCTTTGTGCTTGTGCGAGAGATTTTGGACTGACTGACGTCGACCTACTTCTTGATTCGAGGTCGGCCTAGAGCCTACCTCTCCACCCAGCATTGTGCTTGTGGAGGAGACTTAGAGTTGACCATCGTCGGACCCCTTCTTGCTTCGAGGTCGGCCTAGAGCTCACCTCTCCGTGCAGCTTCGTCAAAATTTCCACCGCTGAAACCTCATCAGAGGTCATCATGAGCCCTCGTCATTGAGCGTCAAAAGACCTTTGTCATCTCTTCTCCCTTCCCAACTCCGCCATTGACGCTTTCATCGTGGACTACTTTATCATCGTGATTTATTCATGTTATTGTGGTTGGGATGAAAACCAAGATCAAACTACCCTTCTGGCTCTTACACTAATAAATATGCATTTTTATTTTCTGGAGTTCAGTAGTTCTGGTTCCAAAAAAGTTCTGCCTATCTCTTCCTCTCTTATACTTTATATAGGCCTCCTACCTACCTGGTTCGTAGGAAGACGTGTTAGTATGACAAAATATCAGCAACTGATTACTATTTTTCCACTGGATATTAAATCCCTTCCTTTTAGGAACGAACTAACCACCTTGGTCCAAATCCTGCTTGGCCCAAATCCTGTTTGGCTCAAATCTTGCTTGGCCAAAATCCTACTTAACCCAAATCCTGCTTGATCCAAATCCTGCTCGGCCCAAATCCTGCTTGGCTCAAATCCTGCTTGGCCAAAATCCTGCTTGACCCAAATCTTGCTTGGCTAAAATCCTGCTCGGCTTAAATCCTGTTCGGGTTCCTTGCTCGTCACCTCTGCCCATGACTGAAACTCGTCATTTTATGATAAATATTTTTTTGGTCAGAATCAGAATGAACATGTTGAGGTTGATCATTCCCCGGACGATACAATTTCTTTGCCTAATATGCCAACATATACTCCTTCTCATACATAACAATACTGAAAAGACATATCCTCAGCTTATAAACATATATATATATATATATATATATATATATATATATATATATATATTCATTTTCAATTAACTCTTCATATTTTAATTTTTTTCTTTTTATTTTGAGTTCACTCTCCATATTTTAAATTGTGTTATGGGTATTACTCATTCTATTAATTATACAAATGATGCTAACACTACTAGAAAAAAGTCATTTAGCCACCAAAAAATATGGTCGCAATTTGTGACTGAAATAGCCACTGATTTACATCAGTTGCAAATTAGCCACCGAATTAGCTATCGAATGACTTATTAGCGATATTAGTTCAAATAAAGACTGAACTAACAACCGATAGTATTAGTGACAAAAATCTAGTCGCTAAATCGGTGGCTATGAAAAGTAAAATTAATTATTTATTTTGGCCACCAAATTAGCCACCAAATAAAATGATTTATTAGCGACTGAATTTGTTTCGGTGACTAAATAGCGGTTGAATATGTTTTGGGGGCTAAATTGAAGTCCATTTCATACTAAATTAAAAGATTAGAGACCGAGTATATTTCGATGACTAAATTATATTTAGTATTATTGCCTCATGTAAAAAATATAAAAAGAGACATTGTTTATGAGATAAGAAGGTTTATTCAATTATTATCAAGTATAATTACTATATTTGATAATTACGGACTTGGACGTTGGAATACCTTCACAGATTAGAAGACACCATCTTAGCATTACAATGAGCACATCATTGACTAAGGAGAGGATAATTTTATAAGGAGATATAATCCCTGATACGAAGAATATCCATTAGTGTTAACCTTAAAAATCCAATCTACTAAAATAATTCATATTTCCTGTTAATTTTGCTTTGATTTTTTTTCGTAGGAAATACTTTCAAATTTTGTTATGAAAAAATAATTTGCAAGAAATTCCTACTAACTTTTAGGAAAATATTTTGTATAAAACACTTTTTGCAAAAAAATTTGTTAGAAATATTTGCAAATTTTATAATTTTGTAAGAAATAATTATCCATGAAGGAATTATCTACCAATTAAAATTCTTAGAAAAAAGGGCAAAACAAAGTCTTTTCTTATAATTTTTTTAATAAATTTGTATGAAAAATCCCATGTAATATGAAAGATTCTACCAGTGTTTATTAACGAATTCATCCAACAGTAATGACGTTTCAATCCGATTATACAACAGTCTTGGAAGTCATCATTACCACAACGATGCAATCCCTGAAAATACCGTTGCACTGCCACGGTGGATGTTAGGATTGTGTCTCAACACTGCAAAGGATAATTAATGCTTTGTGTGCATGATAATGCATGTGTTGTGAGCAGTAGAAATGCCAAAATTTCACAAGTCTTCAATATATATACCTTCGTGTTCAACACTATAATAAAACTTCTAAATATTGTCCAATTTTAGTGATCAATAATTAATTATTAGTAACTATAGTGACTAATTTAGATATCAATTTTCAAAAGTAAAAATTATTGGTGACTCAAATAATCACTATTATGAATAAAAAATTATAATTGGTCACTAAATTGGTCTCTAAATTTAGCTACCATGGTTTTTGCTATCAAAGAAAATTGGTCACTAAAAATTAGCTACCAAAATGAATTAGTTTCTAAATTAGTTTTTACTTAATTAGTGATCAATTATAATTTTTTATTTATAATAGTGACTATTTTAGTAACTAATAATTTTTAACTTTGTAAATTGATATTTAAAATGATCACTATACTGATTAACTATTTTTTGTTTTTGAAATCGGTTTCTAAGTGAGGATTTGTTTGTAACAAAGGTTTGAAGCAGGTGGAAGAAGTGTTCCCCACCTTTTTCTCATGTTTTACTATTTATGATACGAGTTTTTTTTTTTACAACTCACTTTTTGTTTGGTATCTTATGTATTGGTTTTAGTGTAAAATACAAAAAAATGTTGCAATGAGCTTTTGTCCTGAAAATCGTTCCTAAAATACGATAACAAACGGCTTTAGTTAACAGAAATATTATATATCAGACTTACTAAATTTTCCAAATGTTAAATATTTTGAAATTGGTCATTAACTTGTCTTGAAATAAATAAAAATCAACGGAAATATGTCAATCTAAAAAATAAGTGATAAATATGAAATACTTTAGATATCATTTAAATATTTTTTTACTCAGAAATTAGTTAATACTTGAAAGATAAAAATGGTCATTTATATTATTTTAAAGAAAAGCTATGCCACAACAACAGTCCTGATTTTGCAGCACTGGTTGTAGATAGATTTAACTATAGAGGATCCAACTGCAGAATACAACCTTTACAAAAGCAAAGCAAAAGGTTGTATCCATATATAGCAAATTTTCTCTGATAATAGAAGTAACACATAAATTCTCAACAAAAAATTGTTGACCTATTGATTAAACCAAATTAAAATTGATCTCTCATCCTTATCATCATGAAGAAAAGACATGCAAGCAAAAAAATTAAAATTAAATTATCAAAGCAAAGAATAATATTATATAGACCCACTATAGATCCATGATAAGTAGATATAAAAACGTGAATATGTTTTTGGTTACAATGGTGTGAACAACGACTTTGAGGTTTAGCAAAAGGTCATAGTCGTCGTTGTCGATAATTGTTGTGGTTTGGTAGACATGGTTTTTGTGCAGATTTGAATTTACAGATATATCATAGGAAACGAGTTTGCAAATCTGAGGTGGGAAAAGGGTTTGCTTTGCATGTCAAATTTGGTTTGACGAGAACTAAAAGACCGAGACATTGAGCTTGGGTTTGGTGATGATTTTCACCAAAACATTTTGCTTTGGAGGTGTAAATTTGACTAATAGTCCATGGACTAACCTTAGTCTATCCTTTATTAAACTTTCCATTCAAGGGCTTCTAAACGAGGGAGCCAAAAAAAAAAAAATCCCAAAAGTTTACTCTCAAGTGTGTTAGGATAAACGTTAAGGTTACTAAAAATACTTTAATTACCTCTTAAAAATAATATTTTGAGTTTGAGTTAAAGATCGAGTCAAACTCTATTGAATCGGCCTAGGTTGACGTTTAAGATGGGCTGGTTCAGACAAAAGATCGAGATTGTCCAACCTGAACCGAAGGTCGAGACGGTCTGACACAAGCTGCAAGTCAAGATGTATCGTACAAGATCGAAGGATGAAATGGGCCAACCCTAGTCGAAGGTTGAGATGAGCCAACCCTGATCGAAGGTTGAGAAAGGCCAACATAGGTCGAAGGTTGAAATGTGCAAGTTAGTGCCTAAGACTAATATAGGTTGACTTAGGCAAGTTTGGGCTTAAAGTAGAGAAGGGTCGACCTAGGTCGAATGTAACATCCCAACCGGATATTACTAATTTAAATAAAATAAAATAGAAATAAATACAAACTCGAATTTATTATTATTGTCTTTCCCAAAAAATACGGGAAATTTAAAACATTTATTAAACTCATCCAATTAAACCACAGTGTTCCAATAATCCATACTAGTTCATATTCCAGTAAAAATACAGTTTACAAAAATCTGAAAATAAAATGATAGTAAACTTCCATAAAAAGCTTTCTCACACTAGTCCCTCTCCAGCTCTATGCCTTACCAGCATCACCTGGAACATCATCTGCTCCCATGTGACAGGTCACATGATCATCGCCAAACACACAAAAAGGGTGAGCTCATAACAATACAAATATACAATTAATCAAAATAGAGATTCACCCCAAACTACTTTATTTCATCTAAATTGCTTATTCTGAACACTTGATATCCAAGGATTTCAGATCATCGTCTCATTATACAAATGAAACTACTAATCCATTTACCCATACAATTACTTGGCCTTGGACCCAGGATATATCATGTTTCCACGAACCTGCCCGCTTGTGGTCCAACTCTACGGACTTCCCTTCCCGTAGTCCAACACACGTGATCCAACAACTACGAACCTCACCACTCGTATCCTCACACGAGAGCATTATAATATGAACCTCCCCATTCATATTATCACGTGTTCATCACCAGTCATGAACCTACCCGCTCATGACATTATCAAGCATCTCCTGGTCCAAGTCCACATTTTAACACATCAAAACGAAATTAAGAAAAGCACATTGTACTATACAATGTACATACCCAAACTGGTCTTAGGGATTCTAATGCTTCCACGAACTTGCCCGCTCGTGGTCCAACTCTACGAACCTCCCTGCTCGTAGTCCAACTCTACGGACCTCCTCGTCCGTAGTCCAATACGTGATTCATCCAGTTATGAACCTCCCCGCTCGTAACAACTCTCAAGTGTGAGCACGGAACATACGAACCTCCCCGCTCATATCCTCACACGAGAATATCACTAATATGAATCTCCCCGCTCATATTAACCACGTGTTCCATCACCAATCAAACCTACCCACTCATGATACGATCTATCATATCCCAGACCAAAACCAACACAATAAGCCATGCAAAACGCATCATAAACGCACCCTACCACTTGCACTATCGCTTGGCGCAGCTTAAGCATTGCCAGGTGAAGTTACAACGCAGACCGCCAAGCAGTTTCTATACACTGCTAGGCGCCACACACTTCAGAATCCTCCTGTTAGTAGCTATTGCCTAGCTAGCGGTCCAATCCGTACCACCAGGCACTACACCAATAACATATGTTTACTAAGTAAATCACTATAGAACCCATTTTTGCTATCCCAATTACTAAAAAGTATATTATTATTATATACATCTTCATAAACATATTGACCTTTTATTACACTTTCATTAAATAATTCAATGACTTTAATTTATTTTTATACATCTAAAGTACGTATTAATATATATCATATATTATTCTTACAAACACCCGTATGGTATAAATTATAAAATCCCTATGAAATATAATATCCTAAACATTTAATAAAATATTATAATCTACGTTATGTATAATAAATTAATTATATACGAATTTCTGAAATTGCATCGCACATAATTACCTTTATAGCATATGTATTTGTTTTTCAAATATAATAATAATTTTCACCCTATTTATAATGCTACTCATACAATTTAAGCTATTTCGTACGTAACATATAAACTAGAAGTATTTTATACTTTCCACAAACAATAACTAATATTTATATATTAACACCTTTCCTTTTATATACATAATTAACCGAGATTGTACTTACTAGATTTATGGTACAATATATATAAACATTATATTTTGGTATAACTTATATGTTACAACTAATAGAATTATCTCGCAGCAAGTCCCCTTCAACAATTAATTACAACCTAAAAATTTTATAACTAGAAAACTTGAAAATTCAGAAATCATCTCCTTACCATTATATATAATTTTAAATAAACTAAATTATTAAAAATATTTCTACAAATATTTAATAAAAACATCAATTTTATTAAGAATATTATCATAAGTTGTATATAAAAATTAAATTGAGTGTCAATTTAAGGAGGGACAATATTGCTTCATTTTTACAAAAATTGAGACTAAATTGAAATTAAAAACAAATATAGGAACTAAATTGAGTCATTTTGACGCGTGGCACAACTGTGGAATGATACTTGTAAAAAATAAAAATTTAAAAAAAATAATAATAAAATAAAAAAAAACTAGAAATTGACACATAGCGTTGACTTTAACATCGTCTGGTCAAAATTAACACAAAAACCAAATTGAATCATTTTTAAGAAAATGAGAATCAAATTGAGATAACGAAAAACTTGAGGACCAAACTGAAATTTCTTGACAAATAAAGGAACCAAAAGAGTAATTTAACTTTATAATTATTTACATTTCAAATTAAAATATTAAATAAAATTTCATGAGAGATAAAATATTTATTAAATTTGCAAACGTTAATATTAACTAGTTTATAAATTTTAAAAATATTTTTATGAAAATATAAAAGGAAAACAAATATTTAAATTACAAAATACTTTAAATGTGTGTTTACTTCAATTTTTAAAATTCTAATGAACTTTCTTCCTTTGTACACTAATAGAAATTATAATACATCACTTGATCAAAATCACACATAAAACAAAAATTAAACTAATAATGATTAAAATTTAACATAAATTTTTCTTCTTTTAAATTTCAAAATATGTTGGATAGTGATAAAAAGATTAATGGCAATTACATTAAATTATTATATTATAGTAAATAAAATTTATTTATATAATTATAGTGTTAAAATTACATGTATGATAATGATTTAGAAAATAATTATATAAAAAATATCAAAGCAATCTTTTACATAATAAAAATAAATAATAAATAAAAATATTTAAAAAATAATCAAATGCAAACAATGTGAAAGATGGTTGAATGGAAGGACACAAAAAATAAATATATGTATAGTTAAGGATATAATAAGATGAAAAAGACTGTAAACAAACTATTCAATATTAACTTTGTTGAACCTAAAAATTAATAATAATAGAATAAAGAAGAAAACTTTTTATATTACTTAGTAGATGAAAAGTTAATGTTATAAATAAAAATATTAAAAAAATAAAAATATATAAATATGAGAAATAAAAAATATTTAATTCACATATAATTTGAAAATAATTAAACAGATATTATAATAAGAGAAAAAAAATATTTAAAAAATGTCAATAAATTTTATAATAAGCCAAATAAATAAAAAGTGTATAGTGTGTGGAGAGAAATTATATAACTAAATTATATAGCATAAAATATTCATTTACTATATTATTAGTTAATTGTGTTAAAAAAATAATAGCTTTTCATATTTCTGGTTTTTAAATTTTGAATTTTGTTTCTATTTTTTCGTATCTCAGATTTTTACGCAGAAAAGAAATATACCAGACACAACAGTTTTTGAAGTGAGGCAATTATTTAACGTGGAGAGAGAGGTGCTCTTATTGGGCAGACATTGTATTGAATACCTCAGCTACTCATATTTCCGACCAAACACTGCTCTCTGCACTTTCTTCTCTCATTTACTCACTCACCAACTCTTTAATAAATCAACCCTCTGTCATTCAACCTCTGCAACACCACACTCTTATTTTAATCTAACCCATGCACAGTCAGAGTAGATTTTATCATACTATATTATTACTCTACTTATGGCTGCAGAAAATATCAAACAGAGAAATAAAAAATAAAATAAAAGAGGAAGCATATTAATTCAGGTAATTATGATTTCTCCTGCAGAATAGCATCCATGTTGGCCTCTGCAAGATTTTCTTTAATTTCTTAGGGATTGATTATGACAGGCACAAGCGAATAAATCTCAAGGGATTTGGGCAAAAAAGCAGTTCAATATTTTACTATTAAAAATGGGTCACCCACATGTGAGCTCTAAAGTTGTGGTATAACATAATAAAGATGAGTTAAGAAGGGTTTTGAGAATAGACAAAAAATCTTGAGTCTGAAAATCGTATGACAGTGACCGATGATAGTATAAGAATGAAGAAAGGTTTTAGAAGTGATTAGTAGTTGGTGGCAACTTGTTAGCAATGATGGTAATATGGACGTATAGATGTTTTTTTGATGAGTTTCTATGAACTTAATCATTAAGTTGTCACACTTTAATTGACTACTTTAGGTATGATTAAGTAGGATCTTTAATATCTCCAGACATTTCTTATTCCTTAATCATAAGGGTTTCACTCAATCCCTACCAACTTTAGACAAAGCACAAAACTGTGGACTTCAATTCAGAATCCAATTACCACCAAAATTATTAATCTATTCTAATTCTTGGGACCCACTGTCCCATGCTACTTCTTCTTCTTCTTCTTCACTTTTATTCATTTTTTCAAGCTTTGCGAGTGAAAGTACAAGTTGGTTTCATTTTACCCTTCCATCTTTCTCTATCACATTTTCTTGGTCTGAGGCCTCAAAGAAAAAAAAAAAAGTGGTAATAACCTTTTGTTTGTTTGTGTGGATATACATAAAATTGGGCACTTTGAGGGTTGTGTTGAACACTCGACACGCATCAGAGGAAGTTCCATCACTTTTGGCACACGTTAGCTTACTGTGACTGGGTGCTTCCTCACCTAATATGCTACGTTGCTGCTCCGATACCACAACAAATCATGAACCTTTCGTTTCAGTAAAATAGGTATTTATTATGTCTTCAAATTTATTTAAATTAGGTCGAATATTTTTCAAATAGTTTTATGTTTCATCAGTTAAATATGAAGGTTATATGTATTATTTAAGACCTTCAAAAACACAAATACATGGATAAAAATAAAAATATAGCATACTGAAGAAATCAGGCTTATATCACTAAATATTGAACATTAATGTTGTGTGAAATTTGACATATTTGATAAAGTCTCTGATTCTGTAGAATCATTGTATTGGCGTTCTTCCACGAAGCATAAAAACAAAATTGAGAATTCTGGAAAGGATAAAGAGGAATGTGCCAATATCTATTTAACACTTCACTAAATACTTTGATCCCTAAAACAGGTATAGTAGCAAAGCAACAATCAGACCAACATGAACGTATTGAATGTGTATCTTGTCTCTTGCGATTTGTTTATTAATTATCGAACAACATTTGTTAATATTATACTTTATGATTTGTAATTAGTATCCACTTGAAATTTTGTTAACCCTTTCAAAAATTCCAATTATCTTTCAACTCACAAATTAACTAAGTTTTTTTTTTTGTTGAAATTTTTAAGAAAAATTACTAATTAACTAAGGTTCTTGATGCTACACAAATATCAATAGGCAATGATGAAAATGCTTATATTGTGTAGTTCACAGAGGTTTTATTAAGCACGAGTTTTTTTTAGACAAAAATGAAAGAATGTTATAAAAGGGTGATTTTGGAAATAGATTTATGGTATAAACATGATTCCTAATTTTTCTAATTACATACTAAATGTTGTAAGGTGATTGAACATAAATGAGAGGCTTCACTTTGTGCCAAAATTATTAAATCAAATAGCAATTATCTTCTATTAACAGGTAAAGAACATGGGCAAAGATTCAATGACACTTTGACTATCGACAAAGTTTACAGGAGAACTTTGCTTAAATAATAATGAATATAATTAAATAATTAATTTTTAACATGATAAATCAGCATACATTCTAGGTTTAAACTTTATTGTTTAAAATATTTTTATTTTATAGTTTTTATATTTTATTTTATTATTATAAATAAATAAAATTAATTTTGATGGGTTGTTGGAAGTGTGAAATAAAGTAGGTAAATTAGGTAAGGAGACTACAAGATAAAAAAAAAAAATCCATTAATATTTTTTATCTGAGTCTAATATAAGTTTTGTAAATGAGGACAGAACGAGGGTTACATAAACTTTTGAGAAACAAAATGGATCCGAAATTGTTAGAATTAAGGAAGTAAAGAAAAATTGAAATTTTGAGATTCAATATATATAATAATTCAAATTTATAGTTTTTTATTCTTTTAAATGGATTTATTTAAAATTTATATTTATATTTTTATTTATATCTACTTAATCTACTTAATTGAGTTTGAATTAGATTTAGAATAGATTATATTTTTTATTTTGAAAATAGAAAATTAAATCACGTCAAGGCTGTTAAAGACTTGAATCACTGTAGGTCTACGTTGAAGATTATAACCAACTAATTGAGGTTCAATTGCTTAAAAAAATAGGATTTACGTAATTTAATAAGTTGATGCTATGATTGAGATTTATGTAAATAAATTTGTTGTAAGCAGTTTATTTGAGGTGTGGTTCTTTGAAACTCAACCTTTCAAATGATTTAAACAACTGCTTCAATTTAAAATTTAATTTAATTTAATTTTCTTTATCTTTATATCTTTTAACTATAATTTTTATCTTTATGTTACAAGAAAATGTTTCATTAGTAATCAAGTTTAGTGATCAAAAGTTGTTAGTCATTATAGTGACCAATTTATATATTAATTTAAAAATAAAAAAATAATAGTTACTAAAATAGTCACTATTATAAATAAAAAATTATAATTAGTCACTAAATTCATCGGTAATTAATTAGAAACCAATTTAGAAATTAAGTCATTTTGGTAGTTAAAACATAGAAAACGAATTTTTAGTAGGGATGTCAACGAGGCGAGTAGGGTACAAGTAGTAGCTCCTTCATATCTTACCTACTGGATAAATATTTATTTGTCCCGTATCTGTGCTCATATCCATCTGGTATTCATTATGCGGATACTTGCATATTTTTTTAATATCCATAAATATCCATGGGTACCGCAGGCATTTACAAGCAAATAAAAATAAATATTTAACAACATATTTTAATCGCAAATTCAAATAAAATATAATACATAACATTCATAAATTTTAAACAAAGTCCAAATAACCCATTGAAATAGTGTTGAATGACAGTTTACAAATAAATGATTTTTTTTAAACTAATTGATAAAAAAACCTCATTCAAAATAAATATGTTAATATTTTAATCAATTTTTTTATATACTTTTTAATTTAAATTAGAGTATAGCGAGTATGAGTGTCCATTTACAATATCCATCTCCTACTCGTTGCAAGTTTTATCCGAGGATATCCACAGGTACGGATTTTTTTGACATCCCTAATTTTTAGTGACCAATTTCCTTTGGTAGCCAAAATCATGATAGCAAATTTTAAAGGCCAATTTAGTGACCAATTATAATTTTTTATTCATAATAGTGACTATTTTAGTAACTAATAATTTCTTTACTTTGTGAATTGGTATCAAAGTTGGTCACTGTTGACTCAACTAGTCACTCGACATAATTTGAATCAATTCGACCTCAACCGATTTGAATCAATTAAGCCCAAGTTAACTCAACTCAACCTTCAACAAGGGTAGATTGGTTAAATGTTGTGTTTACGCCATCCTAACTCGACCTTTAGTCTGAGTTGGCCCGACTTCAACATTGGTCGGGGCCGAGTTAGCTTAGAACCATCTTGTCTAGACCTTAGCCCTAATCAACTCGGTTCGAACTTTGACCCGAGTTGACTAGACTTGACCTTCGGTCTGACTCTGATCGATGTTCGACCTATGGCTAATTCGGCTTATCCTTAGGCTCGGGTGAGCTCGGCTTGCCCTTTGGCTCGAATGAGCTCGACTAGACCTTCAGCTTGAACTAAGGCATCTCGACCTTCTGTCAAAGTCAACTCGATTTTTTGGACCTGTAGACTTTTTTATTTCTAAGCAACGAACAATTCCACAACTTGAAATTTCAATTTTCTTCGTTTTTGAGTAAATTTCAAAATTTTCAAATAAATAAATTACTCTCTTAAATTGTCTTATCGAAACACACCCTTTATTTGTCATTTTACTTTTTCAATACCCACACATTGATAAAAGCGCGTGCGCGCGCGCACACACACACACACACACACACACATATATATATATATATATATATATATATATATATATATATATATATATATATATATATATATATATATATTTATATTATTAAAAAAAAATATATATAAA
>Ga0214543_1003908_pt1 | contig 28593 bp, 27 predicted proteins | sample CNSS2metaG_FD_160094 | JGI IMG/M metagenome (GOLD analysis project Ga0214543, IMG submission 160094) | Root nodule microbial communities from cowpea collected in UCLA plant growth center, Los Angeles, California, USA - CNSS2 | ecosystem: Host-associated > Plants > Roots > Nodule | place: USA... | reverse complement strand
GTTGGTGATATGAGGTGCAGGTTGTCCCTTTAGACGTTTAGTTTAGGTTAAAACCGGTACAAGTTAGGCTAACTCGGCCTAGGCTGGATACTTGGCGGCCTCGATATGCACATTGTTTACTTATTTGGTCGAGTTTGACTAGGTACGGTACACCAGTCCCCCAACCTTGTCCGATATGAGTTGTCGGTCAAGGATGATATGTGTTGATAAGCTAGCGGAACCGGCTAGGTGTGATACAGTAGGGCTCATTTGTAACTATTCGTCATCATTTCATTACAATACACGATTGTATGGTGTTGTTCCATGCATTAGAAGATTAGACCTGCTTTGAAATCCTTGTTAGAAATGTACTTAATTTGAAATTCTTCTTACAAATGTAAATGTTACTTTTTTTCCATATCTTTTACTTAGTTATATTAATACTAACCTATGTTTTCAAATTTTTAATAATAAAACATTAGAGTTGTGGGTAAGCTTATAGCATAGAAAATTCAAGTATTATATCCAAAGGTTGGAACTCATTCATCTTAAAGTTATTAATTTTTACATGTCAATGTGTGACCTTAATATGTCATTATTTTCTTTGTCATGTTTAGTATAACAAGAACAAGATTCACAGGAATGTTGCTTATTATGTCATGTCTTAGATGAAAACTATCATTCGAGCTGCAATTAGAGATGATTAGATAGAGGTTATATATATATATATATATATATATATATCTTGAACATATTAGAAATCACATCAAACTTTAAGCATTGATATCCATACATAATGAAGTTGTATTATCTATTCAGCGGTTCAAGAGTCTATCGCCTCTAACTAGAGCTATCAAAACAGGTCACTTGGCCTAACCCGGCCAGACTCACTTATTAGCGAGCCTAAAAAATTTGAACCCAATCCGACTCGTCATTGGTTGATGGGTTAAATGGGTTGGCTCACTTAATTAAAAAATTATATAACTTTTTTTCTTCAATTCTAAAAAAAAATAAAGTATAGCTTCGATTAAAATCTAAATAAAGTTAAGCCATATTATAAGTTCATATGTTCACAAAAACTACCTTCAACTAAAAGAAAAGGTACTAAAAGCCAAAGCAAAGTGACATTAAGTTGATAAAAGTGACTTTGTGTGTCATTTTACTTTTTAAATTTTAATTTTATACATTTTTACACAGTTATATTTGTTCTAAATATCTATATAAAGTTGTGTAATTCATTTTACGTCAAAATGAATCACTTATACTAGTTTAAAGAGAGAATTAGAGAGAGAAGAACCTTTAGAGTTTTCATTTTTTTATATGATTTAATAATTAAAATTTATAGGTGGGTTAGTGAGCCAACTCGGCTCACTGCGGGTTCAACCTGGGTGAGTTGGGTTGTCAGTGGGTCGGGTCCAATTTTGGCTCGTACCAAAATTTTCAATTTTTTGAACCCAACCCGATCCAAACTAGTGGTGGGTCGGGTTGGCTTGCGGGTTATAACCCATTTTGATAGCTCTACCTCTAACTGATAACCCTAAACTCTATGTAAAATCATACAATTTTCTAAAACACATGTGAGATTGAAAATTTTCATGTAAATTATTTTCACACTTTATGTAAAATTAAGTATATTGTTTATAAATATATATATATATATATATATATATATATATATTAAAAATTAGTGTAATATATAAAAATATATTAAAGCATGTATCGATTTATTTTTTATTTAATGATAATATAAATAGTCACAATAGTTTAAAATTATAATTGTAATATCATATTTTAGTAGCATAAAAACAATAAAACAACACATTTCATAATAATATTCAAAATAGATAATCTAGAGTATAAAGTATATTAATATAGTTCTACAAAATTAGGACCATTAAAATATGATATTTATACAACCGCACTAAACCAACAAAACCGTATACAAAAACAACCACTAACACTCCTAAAGCATCCCACAAATCTAATTGTTGACTCTTCATCCTCCATAGGTACCTCTAAACCTATATCTTCATCTGCTCACACTGATACAGTGACCATTGTAAAAGAAAGAGACAACCATATACAAGCCAAACAAACATAAGAGGGTAAGATAATTTGAAAAAGAAACATCATATATTAATAAAACATGTATCACAATATAGTGTATACCAACAAATTATATAGATATAAACCTTACAATAAAAAACTCTTCCAAACTCAATTATCCGGATACATGCATTTAATGTCAGAATCACTGGAGATATACACAATGTAGTGCTCCACTGCTCTACAGATCCATTGCCAATAGGTTTTACCCTACCACTTATAAGATTAATCCCCTTCTCATTTTAGGCCTTTTTCCTACCTTTGGAATAGGACCTTTTGCTACTCTCACCATATAACTCATTCTACTCTATGAGTGTGAATGGTTATTGGAGTATCGGGATCTCTACTTGCTTGAATCCATACGTCAATACATACACTAAAGAAGTCACACATTCAATGGTATTCCATCCTTGGAAATGCTAGACAATTCATCCATTCGTACCATTTTCAAGTGTAATAATATGAAAACTCCCTTGTGTTGGCACAAGCAAGGTTGAAACAAAGAATTGATAAAGCCATGTGCATGAAGATCATAGGTGTTTGATGAAGATTAATGAAAATCCACTTGAAGATCATGTTTTAGTGTGTTAAATCTAAAAATAACATGTTAAATGTAATGGTTTAGTGCTTTATAATGTTGGTAGGCTATGTGACATAGGTTAGATGTCTTATGTGCCTTAGTGTGTCTCTTTTAATCTGTTAAAATGGGTTTTACTAGGTTAAAAGGCTTGTTGTATATAGTTTCTAGTATGAATGCATTCAGTCAGTTGAATTATTTTTCAATCGACTGATTTCACTTAAGTCAAGTGAAATCAGTTGAGTGTACGGAAAATTCAATCGATTGTTTTCACTTAAACGAGACTATATAAACTGTGTTTTCGCGAGCAGAGGTGCGAATCTGAGTTTCTGAGTTTTTGTGCACGAAACTTTGTCATTCTTCTTTGGAAAGCTCTCTCTCTCCACAATACACAACTGCAACTTGGGTTTTGAAGATCTTGGTTGATCTTGGTTGATCTTGGAGGCATTTTGGCTTGTGAGTAGCTTGAAGAACACATGTATGGTTGGCTAGGGACAGCCACCATCGAGTTTGGATGTTCTTGTGCCTCTGGTTGGTTTGCCCGATGTGATTTCAGGTCTAAAGTCTATAACTGGATGTAGCTCTGTGTTTGAGTGAACTAGTATAAAAATAGATGTGCATTTCTCTTTCCCTCATCCCACTCTCTTTAAAACTCTTTAAAAACTCAAGAAAACCAAGCAATTTGATCTTTGGTGTGATTTAATGCATTCTTATGTAATCTAAGGTTATATACTTGTTAAAAACATTGATTAGAACAAGTCTTGTATGTAAAAGATTACTGTTTGAGTTGAATTTGTGAATTCTGCATTCTGCATAAATCTCTAGTATTTTAGCCGACTGATTTGTCTTTTTAATCGACTATTTTATAGCTTCAAGAACAAATTGGTCTACTATTTTATATTTTAATCGACTGAAAGTGTACTGGTCTGTTGCATTTACATCCAAACTTTCCAGTCCATTAGATTCAATTGAAAAGAGGTTTAAGCTTTCGAAAAAGTTTTATAAAGCCAATTCAACCCCCTCTCCCCCTTTCTTGGCTAAAATCACCATTTCAAAACTAAGAATTGGTATCAGTGTAAGGTTCTTGAAAGGTATTCAAGTTTGATAAAAAATCTTTTGAAATGGCTGAAAGTAAACTCCCTTTTGTTGAAGATGCCTCCATTCATAGACCACCTATGTTTTGTGGCCTAAACTATCAGTTTTGGAAAATAAGGATGCAAATTTTCATTGAATCTATAAACAAAGGAATTTGGGATGCAATAGTTAATGGACCATATACTCCTAAATGTGTTGTTGAAAATAAGTAGGTGGACAAGCCTTTGAGTGAATGGACTGATGAAGAAAGGAGAAGAGCTCAATATGATTGCGATGCCAAGAACATCATCACTTCATCTTTGAGTATGGATGAATTTTTTAGGGTCTCCCAATGTAAGAGTGTAAAGGAAATGTGGGATGTCTTAGAGGTTAAACATGAAAGAACGAATGAAGTGAAGAGAGCAAGGAAGCATGCCATGATTCAAGAGTATGAGCTTTTCCAGATGCAAAAAGGAGAGTCCATAGTTGAAGTTCAAAAGAGGTTCACTCACACAGTCAAGCATTTCAAGGGTCTAGGCAAATAATTTGACAAAGAGGAGCTAAACATCAAAGTGCTGAAGTGTCTAGATAGAAATTGGCAACCAAAGGTGACTGCCATATCTGAATCCAAGGATATATCCATCATCACAACAGCTGCACTGTTTGGCAAACTAAGAGAGCATGAGATTGAAATGCAAAGGCTAAGTGAGCTTGAATCAAGTGAGAAAAAGGTAAAAATCATATCATTGAAGGCTAGCTCCAAGAAGCGTGATGAAACTGAGGAAGAGGCTGCTGAATCAAGTGATAATGAGAACTTGAATCTATTAGTCAAGAGGTTTGGGAAGTATCTTAAGCGGAAAGGCAACAAAGGTAATCAAAGCAGGTACATTTCTAAACAAAATGATTCAAGTAATTCTTTTAAATTCTCATTTTATAATTGTGGAAAGCAAGGATATATCAAGATTGAATGTCCTAATGATAACAAGAGAATGAGAAGGTTGATGACAAGAAAAAGGATAAAAAGGTCAAGCAGAGATGTTCCTACATAGTTTGGGAGGACAATAATGATTCAATAAGCACTTCATCTCAAGGAGAAAGTGTGGAAGCAAATCTATGTCTCATGGCCGGATATGAATCATCCTCATCAAGCCAAGTAAGTTCCTTGTCATCTAAGGATAAAAATGACTATTACCAATTGTTGCATGACTTTGAAGAGTTGCATAGTGAGGCAAACAAAATTGTTGTCATGAACAATCGTCTAAAAGGATTAAATAGCTGGCTAGAAAACAAATTTAGCCAACTAGAATCAGAAGCAATCAACTTAAAAACTAATTTCAAACATTTGGAAATGATTTACAGTAATTTAGTCAATTGTTCTAAAAAAACAGTTGGCTATAAAACATTGTGAAAACTACATTACTTTGAAAAATCAAGTGAAATATCTTTTAAGAACATGTGCAAAGTTCACAAGAGGAAAAGCAAACCTGGAAGCTATTCTTGGCTCTCAAAATTTGTGTTTTTGGAAAGGTTGGACTTGGTTATACACTTATCCATGAAAAGAAAGCCAATAAGTTCTCTAGTTTCTTTTCCAAGAGTGAGCCAAATGTTATGCCCTTCATTTCTTGCAATTACTATGTGAAGAAAGGTCGTGTTCTTAAGAATTGCTATGCTAGAAAGTATGATGTACCTAAGAGATTTATGAAATGGATCCCAAAAGGATCTAGAAAGCCATAACCATGTTGAACCCAAACTATCAAAGGGTACCATGTAATACTATGTTGTTTTGTAGGTCATAAAACAGGAAAAAAAGGATCTATGATACCTAGATAGTGGCTGCTCAAGTCATATGATAGGAGATAAGACCAACTTTGCAAAGTTAGAATTGAAAGGGGAATGATTTGTAACCTATGGAGACAACAACAAAGGAAGAATCCTTGGAAATGGAGTCATAGGCAATGAATCCTCTTTCAACATCAAGAATATGCTGCTGGTAGAAGGGCTAAAACATAATGTGATAAGTATTAGTAAATTATGTGACAAAGTCTTTAAAGTGATGTTTGAACCAAATAATTGTTTTATATATGATGCATATGGTAGTATTGTTTTGATTGGAAAAAGAGTCAACAATATATATTTACTATATATGTATCATGCATCATTTAGCATCCATTGTTTTCTTAAAAAAGAGGATGACACTTGGTTATGGCATAGGAGACTTTGTCATATACACATGCAGCATTTTAATCGACTAAATAGAAAATAGTTGGTTGAAGGACTACCAAAACTCAAGTTTGAGAAGGATAGAGTGTGTTAAGCATGTCAAAGAGGAAAACAGACCAAGGTCTCTTTTAAACCCAAAAATGTTGTTTCAACTGAAAGACTTTTAGAGATGCTTCACATGGATCTATTTGATCCATCTCGAACCATGAGCCTTGGTGGCAATCTTTATGGATTAGTCATAGTTGATGATTTCTATAGGTACACATGGACTATGTTCTTAGCTACCAAAAATGACACTTTTCATGCTTTTAAAAGACTTGCCAAGATGCTAAAATGAAAAGAGTTCCAAGATAGTGTCTATTCGAAGTGACCATGGTGGGGAATTTCAAAATGAAAGGTCTGAACACTTTTGCGAAAAGCATGGCATTAAGCACAATTTTTTTGCACCAAGAACCCTACAACAAAATGGTGTTGTTGAAAGGAAAAACAGGTCACTTGAGGAACTAGCTAGAACTATGTTAAATGAGAATTCACTACTTAAGTATTTTTGGGCTGATGTAGTCAACGCTGCTTGCTATGTTTTAAATAGAGTGTTGATTAGGCCAATTTTGAAGAAAACACCCTATGAACTTTTCAAGAAAACACCTAAAACTATTTGGATGTAAGTGTATCATTTTAAACAATGGCAAAGAAAGTCTTGGCAAATTTGATGCAAAAGCAGATGAAGGTGTTTTTTTAGTCTATGCTATACAATGTCATGCATATAGAGTCTATAATAAGATATTGATGATTGTTGAAGAGTCTATGCATGTTGTATTTGATGAAACTAACCCAAAATTGCAAGATCATGTGCCTAAGATTGCAGATGAATAAGATTCAGTGCAGGAAAAGTAAACTGCTGCAGAACGGGAATCTGTTGCAGGAAATCAGTCAGTTGAAAAGGAAATTCAGTCGACTGGAAAAGCTGCAGACAACAACTTACCCAAGGAGTGGATTGAACCCAAGGGATTATCAAAGGACAACATAATTGGTGACATAGAACAGGGAGTATCCACTAAACGCAAGCTTGCATTCTTTCAACATGTTGCATTTGTTTCTCAAATTGAACCTAAGAATGTGAATGATGCATTATGTGATAGTAATTGGGTTGTTGTTATGCAAGATGAACTTAATCAATTCACTAGGAATGATGTGTGGTCTCTTGTTCCTAAAACTGATGCAATGAATGGGATTGGTACAAAATGGGTGTTTAGGAATAAAATGGATGAAAATGGTAACATTGTTAGAAATAAGGCTAGGCTAGTTGCTAAAGGTTATAATCAAAAGGAAGGTATTGGTTTTGATGAAAATATACACTTGTAGCTAGGCTAGAAGCTGTGACATTATTGTTAGCATATGCATGCATGTGTAATTTCAAACTTCCTCAAATGGATGTGAAAAGTGCATTCTTGAATGGTTTCTTAAATGAAGAAGTGTATGTATCACAACCCACTGGCTTTGAAGATCACCTCTATCCTAATCATGTTTTTCGAATTGAAAAAGGCTTTATATTGTTTGAAACAATCACCATGACAGTGGTATGAGAGGTTAAACAACTTTCTTTTATCTAAAGGATATGCTACAGGTGCGGTTGATAAAACATTTTTAATTAGAAAACATGCAAGTGATGTAATACTTGTTCAAGTATATGTACATGATATAATCTTTGGATCAAATAATAACTCCATGTGTGAAGAGTTTGTTGCAGCTATGCAGCGAGAATTTGAGATGTCTATGATGGGTGAGCTAACCTACTTCCTAGGGCTGCAAGTGAAGTAACCAAGCATGGGACATTTTTAAGCCAGTCAAAATACTGTTTTGATCTACTGAAAAAGTTCAAAATGGAGGATTATAAAGAGGCTGCCACTCCAATTACTACAAACTACCTTATGGATGCAAATGAAGCTGGAAAACAAGTTGATTCAACCAAATATAGAGGGTCAATTGGTTCCTTGCTATATCTAACTACTAGTAGGCCAAATATACAATTTGGTGTTTGCTTGTGTGCTAGGTTTCAATCCAATCCAAACGAATCACACTTCAAAGCTGCACAAAGGATTCTCAAGTATCTAAAAGGAACAACTAATGTTGGATTATGGTATCCTAATGAATCTAACATTGTTCTTAGTGGTTTTTCATATTCTGACTATGCAAGGTGCAAATTGGATAGGAAAAGCACAGGTGGTACATGCCATCTACTTGAAATGGAAGGTCTCGTGGGGCATCTTCTTCTTCTTGCAATAGTTGGGTTCACCGAACTTGCAATTCATGCCATGGTAGTTCTAGGATTTCAGGCTCACCCCTAATTTGTGATTGTAGAGACATTGCATTGGTGCGCACAGCTAGAACTACAAAGAACTTGGGTAAACAACTTTGGGGTTGTGCGAACTTTAAGGTTTGTTTCTCAGTGTTGGACTTTCAGTTTTGAAATTTATGGTATTTGAATGTGTTTCATGTTGTTTTTTTGTTTTGCAGAGACAACATGAAGATGTGATGAGGTGTAAATTTTTCAAATGGTGCTACTCGTGAAGTAGGTGTTGCAGGTGGTTGACTTGGTGGTGGTTCACTTAGTGTTGGTTGAGTTGGTTGTGGTGTTGCAGTTTTAGTGGGATGTTCTTCACATCCATGTATAGGAAGTGTTGGACAATTATTCCTTTTGTTCCCAAGTGCGTGACAAACTGAACATCTCTTTCTATGGCCACCTGGCTCATTTGGGTTTTATCTTTCTTCAGTTCCCAAGCTTCCACCCTTCTCTTCTTGGTTGGTCTCTTTGGCAACCTTCTTTTACGTGGTGGTAGGACATCAGGGAAGGCAGTTGTTTCCCATAAAAGGTGACCATTGACAGGCAAAACTATGGAGTTGTATATCTCTTTATATGTTGTATGTCTGAACCAATAGGGAATGTAATCTTCTGCCTTTAAGTTGAGGAAGTTCATGGTAGCAATTGCATGGCAACATGGGATCCCACTAATAAGCCATTTCCTATAGCTGCATTCTTGGCTTTCTATGTTAACAGTGTACTTGTCTCCAACTAGTGACACATGCCTAACTTCAAACAATTTTTGACCTGACCAACTGCACCAGGAATAGGACCAAATTGAAAATACTTAAGTAATAATAGGACCACATGAGTGTACCTTGGTATCCAATACTTTTTTTTTTCAAATTCTTTTGACAATTTGGTTCGTATCTTAGGGCAAATTTCACCCTCGTACTTCTACACCTTGGATATGTTTTTAGACCACCTCTTCATAATATATAAACGAATCTCTTCCAGCATTGTGATGATTGGCTTGGACCTTGCATCTACAATAACAATGTTGAAGGCTTCACTCATGTTGTTTACAAACGTGTCACACTTGGCTTGCACGGTAAACCTAGACCTGCACCAATATCTGGAGAAACAAATTTGTTAGTTGTTAACAAAAAATGTGATTTAATGTAATAGTGAATATGGATGACTAACCTTGGTGGAATTGTTATTAGGTATTTAAAGGCCTCCTCGTTCACTTCTTTAATACTATGCATTTCTCTTTCCCATGCTTTAGGGTGTGTGCTGGTTGCAGCCTTCCACATCAAGGTTTTCGTTTGCTTGCTTCCAAACTTTTTCTGAAATTATTGTATAGATGGCGCATAAAAATCTCTGTTCAACGCCAGGCAATAGCTCTTGTATGGTAGGAAGCAATCACTGTGTATGTACAAGTGTGTTAGTACTAATATTAAAGAATTATAAGTACAATTAACATAAATAAAATGAACATAAATTACCTTTTGTTGGTCGGACATAAATGTGCAGAACCTACATATATCAGGACCTTCTAGGTCCTCAACCAACAACTCCAAGAACTAGCTCCATGTGTCTTTGTTATCAACTTCAACTATTGCATAGGCTATAGGAAGCATATGGTCATTTGCGTCACGACCTACTACAATTAATAGCTCACCCCCATATTGGCCTTTCAAGAAACATTCATCAAGTCGTGTGATGGGTCGACAACTTACAAAATTGTCCTTGCATGCCTTTAGACAAGTGTAAAAGCGCATGAAAATCTTCTTATCATTAACATCTTCCACTTTAACTTTCACTGTGGACTCAGGGTTTGATCTAATCAACTCATGAGCATAATCATAAATCATTCTATACTGATCTTTAAAAGATCCTTCAACCACCTTTGCTGCCAATTGCTTTGCCCTATGAGCCATAGAAACTATCACCTTTGTATTTCATTTCCTTGCAGCTTTATTACGAATATCCACCAGTTTCAAGTTAGGATTTTCTATTAATATGTTGTCTAAGGTTTGACTCAACCATTTCGAATTCATCAAATTGATACTAAATTCGTTGTTGCACCTATGACGGTCTTGTACTTTTCTCAGCTGCCATGTTTGACATGAAACCATAAATCCATAATAAAGGAACCAATCACACTTGCCTGGCGCCCCTAAACATCTCACCCTCACTCTTTCCTTGTCATTTTTCTCAAACTTCAAGTTCCTCCCAGCATGAACAACATATGTTCTTACACCATCAACAAATTGCGCCTTATCCACGAAAGTTGTCCCCACTTCCCACTTATAATCAGCCATTGATTTGGGTTTCTTAAATGTCCCAAAAAAACCACAACTGCTAATCTTATCGTGCTCTTCTGACTCCCAACCCTTCTGACAGTCCTCTATCTCTAGTTTTAGCTTCGTCACTACCATCATGAACCCTTTCGTTATTATCATCATTGTCTTCATTATCATGGTTTTGTTCACTTGGACCAACTTCAACTAACTCCAAACCTTCAATAGATTTTTCTTTACCATAATCAACATTTATTTCTAAATCAACTACGCCTTCAGTCCCTCCATTACCACAACCCTAGTCGTACCCATCACTATCTCTTAAAGAGTCTGCATCAGAATCAATCCAACTTTCAACTTCAACATCAGTATCTATCTCCTTTTCATCATCACCTTCAGCCATATCAACCAACCCAGTCTCAGCTTCTGGATTACCAACACCTACACCCACATCCTCACTTCCATCCTTAGCTTCTGAATTTCCAATACCTACACCCACATCCTTAACTCCTACTTCAGCTTCTGAATTTCCCATACCTGAACGTGTATCCTCAACTCCTACTTCTTCTTCCAAATTTTTAAATCCTTCACCCACATCCTAAGCTACTACTTTTGGTTCCAAATGTCCAATACCTTCACCCACATCCTTAACTACAATTTCAGGATCAGACCTTCTTAAACTATCAACCATTTCACCTTCCTTCGATCCAATTATAGTGTCTTAGTTCATTACATCTTCACGTGGAGTAGACCTTACTACAATCTCAGTACCTACTACATCAAATTCACTAACAACATGGCTGCTTTCACCACTCTCTAAAGGTCTCACAACATCTCCTTCAGATTCCACTATATTATCCTCTACTTGGGCTTCTTCAACTCCATACACAACAAACATGTGCGCATTTTTCCATAATGCCTTGCAATATGAAGCATATTAAGTGCACCCCTGTCATCATCCAAGGGGTGCAACAACATCTCAACACAATAACACAACCCATTTATACTATGATATCCCATTTCCCTAAGAGACCATAATATTTCGAAATAACTCCATCGGTCAGGATCGCATGACCAATGAGTAGTTTTCCCACCAACATACTTACACCACTCATTTTCGGCAAAGTAACCACGGTGGTGGACCACAACTTTAAACCTTTCATCAGACTTTGGAAAGACCAAAAAGCAAAAAAAGTCTGCGCATTATAAACAATATTTAAATGGGGAACAAAGACTCAATCTACAACCGAAAAATCGACAACCAACCATGAAACCCACCCCAGAAAGCGACAACATAAACAATTTAAAATGGTGGGTCACCAGCGAAAACAACAAATAATGCACCAGCGAAAACAACAACTACAAATTAAAATAATCCACCAAATGCATAAACAAAACTAACAAAACCCTAAACCAAAACAATAATACAGACCCTACCTCCGCGATGAACAGCTTCAAACCTCCACAAAAAAATCTTCAAAGATTAGCTTCAATCTTTGATGGCAGCAATTGCTCTGAAATCCCCAATTCCACGAAAAATCCCTAAAGCCAATTCTACCAAATATAAAACCTAAACTCTTTAATTAAAATTAAATGGACAACACAGTAAAATAACAGACACGTCATTTAACAATGCTCCACATCACATAAATGAACCACATTAGCCACTATTTCGTTGACTATTTAGACAGAGTTAAGGAAAAGGATTTAATTAAATGAAATTAACGAAAGGTAGGACCAAATTGAAAACAATTTCAAAAAGTAGGACCAAAGTGAAAAAACTAGACCAAAACAATGACCAAATGACTATTTAAGCCTAATTTATATTACTATTATTACTATTATTATTTTAATAATAATTTCTATTTTATTATTAAAAAAGATAATAAAAATTAATTATATAATATATATATATATATATATATATATATATATATATAAGTATGATAAAATATGTACATATACATATTTTATTCTATATTAAACTTTTTTTTTTTCAAATCTTCACACCAATGTGAAGAAAGTTTTCAAACATATGTTGTCTTGTTTTTTTTCATCTTATATAGATTTTCGAAATTTGTTTGTAGATCTGTCTTCGCTTAAATTTTGTCATTAAAACCAAACACAACGTAAATTATAAAATAATAAGTAGGGGTGTCAAAGACCAGCTCAACCTGACTTACTTTTAGGTGAGTTAGAAATTTTGTAACCTGGTGTGACCTACCACGAGTTAGTGGGTTGACAGACTTACGATTTTTTTTTTTGCAATTTATTTTATATATTTATTGTATTATAATGAGAGTGAATTGACTTAATTTATTTTTTATAATAGTGGAATCAATTCACCTAATTCTCAAAATATTATTATAAAGATAATAGTTAAAGATCAAAGTATCAACATATATAACTTGACAAACAAATTAATTAAACATTCAAACTATTCAAATATTTTTTAGCAATATTCTAGCATTTAAAAATATGAAATTGTGAATCTATATAATTATAAGTAGTAAATAATTACAACAAAAAATTAAAAAAAAAATTGTAAAAATATATTGGTGGGTTAAGTGGGGTCAACCCACCCTTAACCCGGCTCAAACCCGTTTAGCCTATAGGTTAAGTGAATCGAGTTTAGGTTAACCCACTTTTAGAAAAACTGAATTTTTTGAACCCAATCTGATTCAAACTCGTAGTGAGGAAAGTTAACCCCGATCTCATTTTAATATCTCTAATAAGAAGTAATATAAAATAATATCCATAAATTGATGGAAGCAGTTAAAATTTATTTATATTTTCCTCTATCAATTTTTTTTCAGTTAAATATCTTTTTATCTTTAATTATCTTGAAAAGTTGTATTTTGTCTTTAAATTAAATATATATCTATTTCGTCTTCGGACTTTTGGATTATGATATAAGTTTCAAGTACTATTATTGTTTGAAATCTTAATTTATTCCAATATATATATTGAGTTGACCCAAAAGCATATCTCGTTTTTACTCAGCAATGTCGCAAAACAGTAATTCATTATCTCATCGGAGTTTCGAAGTCCTACTCATATGTATTAGTCACAAATTCTTGTTTGGAAGAGATTTTATAAACGTGGGAGATGGTGAAGAGAAGGAGATGATAGAAGTTAGAAGATTGCAGATAATAGAGGGAGATGATACAAGTTGAAAGATAGAAATGAAGAGAAAGATGATACAATGTTAACATGTAGTCTTTTTCCAAAAAATGTTAATATTAATCTAACAAAATAGACCAGGTTAAATATTTTAAATAAAATAAATATAAAATTAAAAAAATTAAAAAATTACATCAAATCTCCCCGAATGTTTAGAACAAAATCTTAATTAAAATTTATGAAACATATTCTACATGCCTACGATACATAAACAAAATAAATATATAATTCAATTTAAAAATAACACAAAGTTTAAAAGAAAATTGAAAACGAAAATCATTTTTTTTTTTTTGGGTACATTGAAATGGTAATGAGTATTATATTATATATGGAAGATGGTTTTAGAATAAGGTAGGGTCGCTTTCAGCGAAAATGTTGAAGAATGTGCCTCAGGCAACGTGAGACGAGTCTGAACATCAGAACATGTACTGCGTGGAAGCCTACAAATGCTAAGATCAAAAGTCACACTTCACAGTTCCGAGGTAACCCTACGAATCAGTGACAACTTCTTCCCTTTCTTCTTTTGTAAACACAAATGTCATAGCTCCAACGTGAATATTGTCAATATTATTAGGGAAAGTCCTTTTTATTCTAAATAAAGTCACGTCACTATTGAAAACAATATGCAAAAGTTGATGTGATGAGAGATGCTAGAAGTAAAAGTTTAAGTTCTGATTTGATTTCAAAAGAAAATATATTCTCATTTCTTTTTATTTTTTCTAATCCAAATTTCATTTTCGTGTATCTCTTATCTTTTCTACTTTTGTTGCTTTTTTACTCCTTCGATCTACACAAAAAGCTAAAAGTTAGAGTGTAAGAGAATTAACTTTCATCTAAGTATTATAGGACATCAAATTTTTGACTCGATTTAATGTTAGTGATTTTCTTGAAGGACCTTTTTCTATTAAATATCTACACTTATTGTTTATAAATATTTGTTCAAGCAAAAAGAATAAAAATTTCTATTAACTAGACTATTATGGCTTTCTCTTTACATTTCAGTGTCTTTTTATCTTTTACTCCTTCAATCTCCTAAATTATTAGGTTTTTAAAACCTTCAACCCCATTTAACTTCAATACTTGGTTTTAAATGTTTCTTCTTTATTATACAATTTCTCACCTTTTACCAAAATGTTTCTTAGAAGATTAATGATTGCATTAGAAATAGACTTGCTAATCCAATCAACATTGAGTTTTCTGGCCCACTCGACATTAGACCTACCACCACACAACCCCCTTAGCCTTAGCCTAATAAAGTATAAGGCTAAAAATATCTTATCCAAAATGATAACCCAATTAACATTGGGCCTACTACCAAAAGTCCCCTTAAGCCTTAGCGTAATAGAGTGTAAGACTAAAATTAGGGGCTAAGTGTTCAAATACATCTAGATACCTTTCCTTAACTTGTGCTAAGCTAGAATTTCAAAATAGAACAAAATATCAAGCTCAAAATGCAAAAAGCCAAGAGCTATTATTATCTCTAGTAAAGTCAAAACTTGAAAAATCTTGGTGTCTTATGATTCTAGCTTGCATACTTGAGTGTTTCATGAGTTTGGAAAATTAGTTCCATCAACCATTGACCCTAATCTTCTTTGGTATATGCATGATTGCTAGGTCTTTTTGATTTGCATGCTCAAATTACTTTCCATAGAGTCTTAATTCCATGCTTTTAAAGTGTTAGTCTTGTTGTCAGTTTTGTTACATTGTTTTCCTTCTTTAGAGTTTAACTTTACATTACTTTCCATAGAGTCTTCATTCCATGTTTTTTGTTGTGTTAGTCTTGTTGTTAGTTTGTCACATTGTTTTCCTTCTTTAGAGTTTAACTTTCTTGTTTGTTAGTGTTTTTCTTGCTTGTCTTTAGGCTTCTTAGGTTTGTTATTGAAGTTTTCCTTTTCTTGAAATTCTTGAGTATGAATGTCATGACCTATTTCTTCCATTTGAGCTTCATAGTTTTTGAAAATTAAAATCTAGAGGAGTTTACACTCTTTTAGAAGAGCTTGAGTGCTAGCCTAGTATTATTTGCTTGGGAGAGTGATCTAAACACTTGGGGTGGCTGCTATTTTGACCATTTTGGTCTCGAGATTTTGAATTTTCCCACCCATTCTTCTTCTTTGGTCTCGGTTTGAGCTTATTTTATAGGGAACGATTGATTTGAATGACACCATTATGGAAAAGGAATCACCATTGAATTATTCGCTAGCAATGCACAATCCTTGGTGCATCAACACAACCAAGAAACAACCTTGGTGAATTTGATTCAGGAAATGGAAATGACTAGGAAGGAAACCTTTAAAAAAATGAGAGAAGACAAGAGGCAAATTGAGCTTAGAATCTAAGAGCACATTCAAAGGCTAGGCGAAGAAGGGGATCCTTATCTGAGGCATCCTATGGTGGAGGAAGAAGGAGGTGCCACCATGATGATGATGGAAGGCACAACTCTCTACCAAAGAGGGACAACCACCTCTCATCAAAAGTCTCAAGTTCAAAGGACACATTGATCCCAACATCTCCTTGGAGTGGGTGTAAAATATGGACCATGTAAGATCCGAGAAATTTAATTAATTAATTAATAAATGCAGGTATTGAGAACCTTTAATACAATAAATGCTAGCTTGTATAACGTGGAATAGTAATAGCTCAAATGGTTGAGAGTACTTGATTGTATTGAAAGGATTTGGGTTTGAGTCCTATGGATGCCATTTATGTGTGTTTTTTATTCGTGCGTTATTTGATAATATAATTGTGCATGATGAGTGATACTATAATCCTAGAATTATAGGATTTCATGGTTGTGCAATTGCTTTGAGATTTCATGGTTGTGTGTTCAAACCTTGGCCTATGCAAAATAACTTTCTTTTGCTAAAATCATTTTTTGCATGAATGTGACCGGCCAGAAACCCTAGCTATTTTGGAGGCAGCTAGGACGGCTGGAAAATCATGCTTGAATTGTCACCGAATACTCCTTAAACCCACTTTAATAGAATTTTCGTTTTGCTACCATTAAGTCAAATTAGAGCATAATTAAGAGCTCCATTAAGGGTGAGAGAGAGTGTCATTGAGGCTGCCATTGAAGCATAGTGTGAGGAGAGAAATCTAAGAGAAATTATAGTGTTGTGGTGAGGGAAGGGAATGGCTGAACTGTGGAAGAACAAGGAAGGTTTTGGGAATCAAAAAGGCTAGCTAAGTTTTGCAAGTGGAAGCAATAATACCAGGTTAGGGGAGCTGACTTATGTGTTTATGTTCAATTGTATATGATTTGATGTTGCATGATCACTATGTGTATTTCTCTTTTTGTCAAATTTCGTAACTGTGCACATTTCTGGAAATTTTCCCAGAAACCACCTGGTGGTCTTGAAGACCCACCAGGCGACATATGTTCCTGAACCCAATTTTCTGGGTTTTGAGGATGAACCACCTAGTGGCTATGTTCTTCCCACCAGGCGACGCGAGTTGGATTACCAGTTCATTGTTTTGGGTGGTTCTTTTTATGCCTATGAGGCTTAAATTGACTATATGTGTACAATTGCATGGACTGTTGATGTGATTGAGGCCATATAATTGTTTTATATGAAATTGGTGTGGATTGTGATCTAATTGGGGGTTAGGGTTCATGATGGGATTGGGGATGAATAAAATGTGATATTTGTTTATGATTATGATATGTTTGATAGAAATAATTCTAAATTGAATAAGCATGAACCCTATGTGATGTTTGAACCTTAAAATTATGCTAAAACGCATGCTGGAATTGTTGATTTGGGGTTTAGGATTCGTACAGGTGCAGGACAATCTAGGCAAAACCCATATTTGTATGCATTGTCTGGTGGCACATGAACTACTGCCAAGTGACACATTAGTGTAGATGGGTATTTTTTTGTTTTGTATTGTGCGTCCTTGGATGTGTAATTGAAATTATTATGTATAAAAATGTTGAATTGGCATAGGGGTTTGGAAAGGGAACATAGGCATGTAATGGAATTAAATAAATGCAAGGTTATGTAATGATTGAGATTACCAAAATGCCAAGTAATGTTTATCTTGATTGAGATGTGGTACATTGTTTAAGGATTGCTATGATGTGTAAATTGTGATAATTGTGTGAGAATCAGTGTGGTATGTTTCATTGGTAAAAGTATGAGGAGTATGGTTTTGGCAAGGTTTGGGTTGAGTTCAACTATGTATTCATGATGTGTATGTGTGTTAAATTGCAATCCATACATGTGTTTACGAATGATAATTATAATTGTGCCAATCTATTGTGTGTTGTGTGATTAGGGTTCATTAGAACCTGTGCAAAAGTGCCAAAAACCAGTAGAATTGCGCTACTGCTATAGCGTCTAGTGACGCATGACGAGCCACCAAGCAGTAGTGATCCTCTACAGTGGTAGTAGCCACTAGACTTGTGTAGCGCCTGGCAGAAGGGGTTATCCCGCCAGGCGGAAGCAAATTGGTAGAGGTCCTGGAAGGCGCGTGGCGGCGTGAAGTGCCCGCTAGTCAGTCTAAGCGCAAGTTTGCCTAATGATGGAGTGAGTGGCGCCAGGCGGTTCTAGGTGGAGAGTTGTACTGCGTAGAGAGTTCTATATAGCTTTGGATGGAGGTCTTGATAAGATACTTTGCTAGGGTCTCAGTTACGAGTGCAACTTGTATTGGGGTAACACGTGACCACTCGAGGTTGTAGCCTCGTGGTTTTTGAAGTCTAGTGGAGTGTGCGAGATCATGGCTCATACGGATGGGTTTGGAAGATTACCCTCCTCTGTGTTATCCAACGAGTTTAGTAGTCTTAGGACAAATATAAATTGCGGTTTGTATTGTGGAACTCCATTTAGTGTCGCGGATTGTGGTAGTGACAAATGTATTCCCGCGTGTGACTATTAGGTGGTGACTTGTAGTCGGAGGGACGAGTAGACACTTGTGGCAATAAAGATCGATCAATGTAATCATCAAAGGGTGTAGAATCAAGAGGAGTCCAACGTGAGATTTGGAAGTCAAGGATTAAGGATTAGGGTTCTTACAAGGGTCATGGGTTTGAAATTGTAGTATTAATTTATATTGTCTTTCCTTTTATTTGAGCTCACCCTATATGTGTGTGTTTGGTGATGATCATGTAACTTGTTACATGGAAGCAGATGTTGATGTAGGTGAGCTCGTGGATACTTAGTGCCGGAGAGGGGGCCAGCTTGGGGACTTTTTCATGGATTTTACTTTCTACAGTTATTTTTTTATGAAGTTGTAATCTGGATGTTTTAGTTAGTTTTGGATTTGGTTATGTGTGGACAAATTAAATTGAGGTTTTAAACATTTTGGCGCATATAATAAATTTTAAATTGCCCACGTTTTGGGAAAGTATTTTATTAATAAATGTTGTTTATTAATATTTTTATAAATTTTAATTTTAAATAAGTAATTTTCAGCTAAGACGTTACAAACCAAATTTTTCTTATGTATTTAATTGGAAATCAAGAGCAAGTTGATTTAGTGGTAATAGGATTTGAGGATCATGCCAAAATTTGTGGCATAAAGTTAGTAAGAACAATGATCAAGGGCCACCCGCGGCTTCTTGGAGAGACATTAAAACTCTTATGCTTGCTAGATTTTGTCTTTCTTACTATAGGAAGGAACTGTTTTTCGAGCTCCAAAGGCTTCACCAAGGTCGAATGTGTGTGAATAAGTACTTTAAAGAATTATAGTCTTAAAGGCTTGGGGTTGGAATAGAAGAAACTAACAGAGAAGATAAATAGGTTTGTGAACGATATTAGGAGAGGCATACAAGACCAACTAGAGTTGTATGAGTGCTCCACTCTAGAAAATGTTTGACAACTTGCTTGAAAGATTGAAAATCAATTAAAAAGAAAAAGTGGGGCAAAGAAAAGTTACTCACCCAACCACAACTATAGTCACTCAAGGAAGGCAAAAAGATAAAGGGAAACATGATAAATCTCCTTCTAAGTCTCACCAAGAACCAGCAAATAAGTCACTACGTGATCACACTCACCATTCCACTTAAATGTTTTAGGTGTTTAAGGTATAAGAAAATTTCTTTGAATTTCCGAACCAAGAGAACCATGAGCTTTAACAAGAGTAAAATGATGTAGAGATTGAACATTCATCTCCCCCTTTTCCTTCAAAAGAAGAATCTTCTTCCTCTAATGAAAATAAAACTTGTGAGGGAGGCCATATGGTAGTGAGGCGCATGATATGACGAGTTCAAAAGGAACTTTAGTCCACTTGAAGAGAAAACATTTTTCAAAAAAAGTGTTGCATTATCAAAATGGTTTGCTATTTAATTATTGATGGTGGAAGTAGTGCAAATGTGGCTAGCAATGTTAGCACAAATTGTTTCATGATTTGGTGCTTGAATATTTGATGAAGATGTATGAAGCCATTGCATTGGAATGTGTTGTAACCATGATAAAGTGATGAAGGAGTGAAGACTTGATGATTCATGTGTTGATCAAGCTTGAAGTGTGTGCTGAATTTGAGGTTCATTGAAGAACACAAAGCTTAGGGTCTAATTGGTGTCTTTTAACCTGTTGAATTAGTTTTTAACAGGTTAAATGGTTTACTACAATAGTTTATTTCTTACATATTCAATCCGTTGATTTATTTTTTAATCGGCTGATTTCACTTAAGTGAAATCAATAGATTGAATGAAAAAGCAATGTATTGAATTTGTTAACAGATTGACTATATTTTCTGTTTTTCTAGAGAAAGAAGACTTACCATTTTAAGCACCAAATCATAATGAATTATTTGGAAAAATCTCTCTCTAGATCATACATAAGTGCAGCCTTTGATGATTGATCTTTGATATTTCTTGGAGCAATTTCTCTTGTTTTAGGAACTCAAAGAAAGAGGTTTTGATGGTCATGGAGAGCCTTCATTCAGGTTTGAACTTTCTCAAGTTTCTAAGCATTACCTAGTGGTTTTCCAGGTCTACAAGTGTGATCTGATTGTGCTTGTTGAGATTGTTGTGGGATTCAAGAGTCTTGGTTTTTAATTTTGCTTATTTTGAAAGTGTAATCTTGTGGATTGTAAAAACCTTTTGAAATAGTGCAAGTCGGGCTTGGGTTGCCTTGGAAAACTGCATGTAGTTAAGATTTGAGTGAAACAGTATAAAAACTTTGTGTCCTTATGCTTATATATATCCCTTCTCCTTTGATTTGTGCTTTAAAGTTTTAAGAATTGTGATTTATACAATCTTTTAACTATTCTTGTGTGTTCTAGAACGATCTGAAGCTTGGTTCATATTTGTATTGCTTATTTGAATCAATCTTGATAAGTCTTTCATGTTGTTTTTGGTTTAAACTATTGTTAACTGTTTAATGAAATTAGCCTATTGTCCCTATTTTTAATCGATGAAAAGTGTGCAGTCCATTAGCAATTGCATCTTCATTTTGTGGTTGATGTGATTCAATTTAAAGGTGTTTTAAGCTTTCAAAATTAATCAAAGTTTTTAATAAGGCAATTCAACCCCACCTCTTGGCATATTACCCATTTCAATACACATAAGCACAAGGTTGGTGGAAAAGGTTAGCCTTGAAACCATTCCTCATGCTAAGCCCTACAAGCTTACTTGGATAAGTGAGGAGGGAGAAATAAATGTCAATAAATAAGTTCTAATTAACTTCTCTATAGGAGGCTACAAAGATGAGGTCCTATGTGATGTTGTTCCCATGGAAGCCACACATATCTTACTAAGCCAATTTGATAAACACACTTTACTAAGCCACACATATCTTACATAGGTGTTTGATGAAGATTAATGAAGATCCACTTGAAGATTAAGTTTTACTGTGTTAAATCTGAAAATAACATGTTAAATGTAATGTCTTAGTTTTATATCTTGTTGGTAGGCTATATGACATAGGTTAGATGTTTTGTGTGCCTTAGTGTGTTCCTTTTAATATGTTAAAATTGGTTTTAACAGGTTAAAAGGCTTGTTGTACATAGTTTCTGGTATGAATGCATTCAGTCAGTTGAATTATTTTTCAATCAATTGCTTTCACATAAGTCAAGTGAAATCAGCTGACTGTACGAAAAATTCAATCGACTATTTTCACTTAAACTAGACTATATAAGCTGTGTTCACGAGCAGAGATGCGAATCTGAGTTTTTGTGCACGAAACTTTGTCATTCTTCTTTGGAAAGCTCTCTCTCTCTGCAATACACAGCTGCATCTCGTGTTTTGAAGATCTTGGTTGATCTTGGAGGCATTTTGGCTATTGAGTAGCTTGAAGACCACATGTATGGTTGACTAGGGACAACCACCATCAGGTTTGGATGTTCTTGTGCCTCTAGTTGGTTTGCCTTATGTGATTTCAGGTCTGTAAGTGTGATTTTTGCAGGGTGTGTGTCTAGATTTTTGTGTGAGTCAAAAATCTTGCGCGTTTTGTTGTTCATAAGTGTAATGTTGGTGTGTGATTTGTAAAACTTTTGAATATAGTGGAAACTAGGCTCAAGTTGTCTTGGTAAACTAGATGTAGCTCTGTGATTAAGTGAACTAGTATAAAAATAGTTGTACATTTCTCTTTCCCTCATCTCACTCACTTTGAAACTCTTTAAAAACTCAAGAAAACCAAGCAATTTGATTTTTGGTGTGATTTAATGCATTCTTGTGTAATCTGAGGTTATATACTTGTTAAAAACATTGATTGAAACAAGTCTTGTATGTAAAAGATTGTTGTTTGAGTTGAATTTGCAAATTCTGCATTCTGCGTAAATCGGTTGTTTTATAGCTTCAAGAACAAATTAATCTGTTGTTTTATATTTTAATCAACTGAAAGTGTACTGGTCTGCAACATTTACATCCAAACTTTCCAGTCTATTAGATAAAATTGAAAAGAGGTTTAAGGTTTTCAAAAAGTTTTATACAGCCAATTCAACCCCCTCCCCCCTTCTTGGCTAAAATCACCATTTCAAAACTAACAGTTGGAAGTGTGCTCAAGGGTGGAGATAAAATGGGAGATCAATTGTGGTGCAAGGAAGGATTCTAGGAGCAATTTTGGAGCGGGAATTCCAGGTTCTAAGAGCTATGATTACATTTTATATTTGAATTATATAATTGTGAATTATATGCATGATTATTCACGTTTTTTTTTTTGGATTTCGTTGAGTTTCTGGAAAATTCCAAAAACCGCCTAGCAGACCTTTTAAGTCGCCAGGCGACGCATGTTGAAATTACCTAGTTTTTGGGTTTAGTTTGAACCGTCTGGCGGTGATGAACTGTCATCAGGCGATGTGCATTGGGGTACACTATTTTGAGGTTTAAGGCTTTTCTGGGAATTTTAGGGATCGTTGGGGTCTCTAGACCATGGCTAACTATGTGAGATATAAATTGTGTAATGTGAACTCGTTATTAAGGCAATTCCATGAGTAGGTATCTTTTCATGAAAACCGTTGTTTTTCGTATTTTCATGTAGCAAGGACCGTCAGGCGCTGGTTTTATATCGCCAGGCACTGGTTTTATATCTCCAGGCGCCAGGTTCCTAGCTTCTGAGCGCCACCAATTTTTCTAGTATGCGTAGTTTTCGTAAAACAACATTTTCTGTTTCGTTAATCGTCTGATTTAGCTGAAATTTTGATAGTGGGTTCATAACATGTTGCTTTTTAGTTTGTACAATGTGATCTTAATTTGGAAGTCTGTAGTTGGAGATATATGATACGCATGATTGCTAGTTTAGAAGTATTTAAAATGCATGAATAATCTCTTGATAATTTCAAGTAACTACTAATGTGAATGCATGTGTATCATTATAAAGGAAATTGTTGCATAAGAGGTGTTAAGTGCTATATTAATTTGCATTGGTGCATATAATCATGTGCTTAAGTTGTTAGAGTGCTACTACTTTATATTTGATATGAGCATGTATTATTCATAACTTGAAATTGAATGCTAGCATGGATTTAAATGGTGGAGTATATATATGAATATATAGGGATTGATGCATGTGTTATATGGTGCATTCTATTAATAATTGAGTATGACTGGATAAGTGTGGTTGATGTTTTGGATTGTTGGTGGATTGTTTGGGTTCATTGAGAACCAGTTCCAAAATGCCAAACACCAGTAGCAGTGACACTACTAGTATGGCACCTAGCGGCACAGGGTGAGCCGCCAAGCGATAGGGAAAAACAGGGAAGCACTAGGCGTGTGGTGCTTGACGGCAGGAGTGGTTCCGCTAGGCAGAAATGGTCTGGCAGAGGTACTGTAAGGCACGTGGCGCCTGGAAGCGTGAGGTGATCGGTAGGCGATCCAGAACCAGTTTTCACTAAGTGGTTCCAAGTGCTGAATTGGACTATGAGGAGGATCCTACACGGCTTTGGATGGAGGTTTTGATTTGATGCTTTGTTTGGGGCCCAGTTACGAGTGTAACTTGTATTGGGGTAACACGTGGCCACTCGAGGTTATAGCCTGGTGGTTTTGGAAGTCCAATGGAGTGTGCAAGATCGTGGCTCGTACGGATGGGTTCCGTAAGATTGCCTTCCTTAGAGATATCCAATGGGATTTACTAGTCTTTGGACAAATACGGATTGTGGTTCATATTAGGGAACTCCACTTGGTGTTGCGGATTGTGGTCGTGATAAGATTATTCCCACGTGTGAACTATAGGTGGTGGCCTATAGTTGGAGGGGCGAGTAGACACTCGTGGCAGCAAGGATCGATCAATGTAATCATCAAAGGGTGTAGAATCAAGAGGTGTCCAAGGGAAGATGTGAATGTTGAGTTTGACGGGTGGGGTGTCATTAGAGTTATGGGTTTGAAATTATTAAGCTATCATGTATGGTATTTCTTTTTATTTGAGCTCATTCTATCTATGTGTGTTTGGCGATGATCATATAACTCATTACATTGGAGCAAATGTTGATGCAGGTGAGCACGTGGATACTTAGAGCCGGAGTGGGGCTAACATGGGAGTTTTTACATGGAAATATTTTTTTATGTATTATTTTTGTAATCAGTACTATGAATCATTTTATATTTGTAAATGTTGAACGTATTTCTGAATTTTATATATTGGTACTTATATACTAAAGTTTTAATTTTGTTCCCGCGTTGTTTTTGAAAGTGCTTCATTAATAAATGTAGTTTATTAATATTTCTATTATTTTAATCTTAAATAAGTAATATCCAGCTAGGATGTTACAACACATGCTTAAGGAGAATAAAAATGTTTAGAAAGTCAATTTCTTCACCTTCTTTTGATTTAGTTTTATGTTGACTATCCTAAAGTTGATTTATGTTAACTTGACTTTTGTTGTCTTGTTGACCTTAGTTGACATGACTTGACATGTTGACTGTTTTAGTTTTTTTTTGTAGGAATAAGTTAGACCCAACTTGGAGGAGGATGACACTACTTAGAATAAGGGAGAGGGTACACTTGGCACCACAATTCTAGGAGTCTTTTTTAGAGAGTAAGTTTGATCTTCTTTTGTACAAGGTCAAAGGTGCAACACATGAAGGCATGGAGACCAAGCTAGGGTGTTCTCCTTTCCATGAAATATCCTTTAGATCTAGTTTCTAGAAGCCTGGTTTTGTTTCATTGCACCTTTTTCCTTAACATTGTGTTTTTGCAAAGAGACCCATTCCACCATTTATAAAAGGGGCTCTTCTAGACCTATAAAAGGGGTTGAACTTTGTTGAAGTAAATTTACTCTCTTTGTTTGACCTTGTGAGGTGTTCTCTTAGGAGTGTCATCACCAGTGGTCCGCCTCCCATTTTCTTGTCATCCATCTTTTATCATCTTTCTTCTCTTTATGTTCATTTCAGTTCACATATGTTATGTATTTGTGTTCTTATTTTGGTTTCCTTGTTAAGTGAAACTCTCTTCTTCTCTTGAGCTCTTAGAAGTGAACCTTCACATCTAAATAACATTGGTTATCTTAATGCCCAATGGGGTTCTTCTTAGAGCTTTCTTAATCACCACAACCCCATATGTTCTTAATGCTAAATTGGGTATTTATCATCTTTCATTGGCGATGTTAACTCAACCACAAAATCAGTTAACACTTGGGCTTTGATACCAACCAATTCATCATTAAGGCCCACAAGATCTATTTTCTAGAACATTTGTCTGATGGGCAAATATGTTTTTACCAGAATTTTAAAGTTTTGAAATAATACCTTAACTGTATGGTTGTAAACACCAACCCCATATAGCCTTTCTCCAGGTTTTTCTATGGAACCATTGGTTCTTATAATGTTTTACTACCAAATTGGATTTGTCTGTGTTCATCGTTTAATTCCTAAACTAGAACCAAGCTGACTACTCTATCAATTACACATAAATACTCTAAGATAGGTCTGTCCTTCAAAGGTTCACATAAGATAGGTGGATGGGCCAATATCTCCTTAAGCATCTAAAACATGCTCTCATATTCTTCCGTCCACACAAATCTATCAATCTTCTTTAGGCACTAGGAATAAGAAAAACCCTTATCCCTTGCCATCAACAAAAATCTTGATATTGAGGCCAAAAGCTTTGTTAATTGTGTAAGTATTAAAATGGATAATTTAGCCAATAAAGGGTTGGGGGTTGAATTGACTTTATACTGGTTCACTCAATAATTGAGCTACATCCAATTTATCAGGATAAGGTGAGCCTGATCATGCAATATATCAAAGGTTTTACACAATCCCTCCAAGATTACACTTTTGAATAAAGAAAAAACACTAAGATTCTTGAATCCCAAAAGAATCTTAACCCCAACACTGTAAGAATTCCACTTACAGACTTGGAATCACACTAGGAACGACACAAAACCACAAGAATAACAAAACCTGGTGGAGGCTCTCCCTGGCCAACGAAACACGTATTCTTCTAGCTTCCACCAAGCAAACAATGTTTCCAAGATCTTTGATCAACAACTTCACACTATGTAATATAGAGAGAGAGTTTCCAATTTCGCATCACTATTTTTTGCGCTTAGAAATCTAAAGTTATATCTCATCTCTCTTAAAACAAGCTTATATAGCTTGGTCATAAGTGAATTCAACAGGTTGATTTGTCTGTACAATTTGTTGATTTCACTTGACTTAAGTGAAATCAGTCGATTGAATAACAATTCAACTGATTGAATACATTCAAACCAAATTACATGCATCAAGCCTTTTAACCTGTTAAAAACCTTTTTTAACAAATTAAAAAGGGCACACCCAAGACAAAACGACACCTAACCTATGTCATATAGTCTACGAATACAATACCAACAACAAGCTTCATGATCTTCAAGTCAATTCCAGATTCAGCAGATCTCTAGCTTAATCATCAATGCATCTTCATCAATTCTTCATCAACCACATATATCTCATACACTTGCTTCATCAAATCCATGCACCAAGGTCAATTGTGCTAACAAATCCTTATTTAAGTCCTCATAGTCAATACACATTTACCATTTCCCGCTACTTTTCTTCACTGTTAGGATGTTTACCAGCCACTAAGGGTACTAAATCTCCCTAATGTGTTCAACTTTAGATATCCTTGCTACTTCTTACAAGATAAAGTTTCACTTTTCTTCTCCAAATTTTCTCCGTGGTTGTATGATTAGCTTGGCTTTCAGATCGATCACCAACTGACGACACATTATGTCAGGATTTAATCCTTTCATGTCCTTATGTAGTCAAGCAAATGAATTGACACTTCTTTTTGATATTCTCCTCCAAACTCCTTCCAATTCTAACCATTTTAGTCGCTTTTCTTCAAACACTATTCATTGTTAGTATCTTCTTTTGTTTTTCATCTTCCCTCTTAACATTTGGAAAAAGTTTTGAAACCAATTCACCCTTCCCTATAGTTTAACAAAACAATCCTTATTTTTTTAACAATTGCATGAAAAAAATTGATTTTTGAAAGATACTCAAAATAAAGATCCTTATTTCAAAATGAATTTAGAAAATTAAACCTTTACTTTAGTCCTACTATAAATAGAATTCTTCTCTTTTATGGTGAAAATTATTTTTTTTGGAAAGTTGGAATGGAAATCTTTCTTAATAAAGGAGTTTGGAAGGTTGTGATAAGTGGTCCCTTTATTCTTATGCATATGTCCACTAGCAATGTGCAGGAACAAAAAATATTTCTTCCATGGGCAACTGATGAAACTACAAAAGCACGATATGATGTAAAGGAAAGGGACATCATCACTTCAACTCTCACTCTTGATGAGTTCTACAGGATTTCAATATGCAAAACTGCAAGGGAAATGTAGGAAGTCATGGAGGTGACTCATAAAGGAACTGATGAAATCGAGAGGGCTAGGAAGAATACTCTAATACAAGAGTATGAGATATTTAGAATTCTACCATAGAAAAACATTTATGATATGCAAAAAAGATTCACCCATTTTGTGAATCAATTAGTGGCCCTAGGTAAGAAATTCAAAACTAAAGAACTAAATATTAAAATTCTTAAGAGTTTGAACAAATTTTGGAAACCAAAGGTCATTCTCTCACCCTCTCAACTTTGATGGTATAATATATTGTAGTAGAGAGCATATTTGATGATCCAAAACATAAAGTACATGTGAAATTTATAGAGTTTTATATCTATCACATAGTAGTTGTCATAATAAACTGTTGCCAATTAGATGGGATTACATTACTAAAATTTACGCAACAATTATAAAATTGATTGACAAATGTACCACATCTATAAAACCAATTGATCCGTGAACATCTCATATTATCTCACATATCATATATTTTGGAAAATTTCTAACATGATACACAGGTAAACATTTTGTAATATGTAATCATATTTGATTTTTAATACCAAAAACACCAATATTTTTATGAATTATTATATATATATATATATATATATATATATATATATATATATATCTCCTCTCAC
>Ga0214543_1003901_pt1 | contig 28616 bp, 17 predicted proteins | sample CNSS2metaG_FD_160094 | JGI IMG/M metagenome (GOLD analysis project Ga0214543, IMG submission 160094) | Root nodule microbial communities from cowpea collected in UCLA plant growth center, Los Angeles, California, USA - CNSS2 | ecosystem: Host-associated > Plants > Roots > Nodule | place: USA... | reverse complement strand
TTCAATTTATATGTTCCAAGCTTGGAGCATATGATCTATATGCTCCAGCTTGAGGGGGAGTGTTGAGATGTAATATTTTATTTATCATGTATGGGATCCTTTCTTTAGGGTTAGGGTTAGGACTGGGTCTTGACTCTTTGTATTCTGCTTACTATCTTCTTATATAAACAGTAGTAAAACAGTAACAGTGATAAGTTTTTTCACTGTTTCATTTATCTGAAATCTCTTCAAGAAGTAATAAACTGCCTTGATCCTTAAGTAGGCATAATTAGGATCTTTGGGGACTATTATATACTATTTTTATCCTGAAAGATTTTTTAGCTTTGTCTTGGTAAGCAGTGATAAAACTGGTTAGAAATGCAGGATTCAATAATTGATATCCTGATTTCCTTGGCCAGTAATTTTTCCTGAACCAAATGAGAATCAATCTTTATATCTTTGGTTCTTTTGTGGAACATTGTATTAGAGACAACATGAAGTGTTCCTTGATCATCACAATACAACTTCATCTGCTGAACTTCACAAAACTACAGTTCTTGGAATTGTTAGATTCACTTAAGTTAACATGTAGCAGAGGCCATAGCTATATTCAACTTTTGCACTAAATCAGGCAACAACATTTTGTTTCAAACTTTCCCTGGAGATAATATTTCCTCCTCTGTATACAAAATATCCTATAGTAGTGTTTGTCCATTGGACTTCTTGCTCAATCAACATCAAAATATCCAAAACTTGGGTACTTTCCTTTTCTTCATAAGATAATCCTTGTCCATGTGCTTTTTCTTTGTATCTAAAAATGCATTCAACATCCAACTATCAATGTGAGGAGCCTACATAAATTGACTAATAATTCCAATTGCAAAAGAGAGGTTGGGATTAGTAATTCGTGAGATGAATGAGTTTCTTGACTATCTTGTATATTTTTCTGGATTTAGAAAGGTTCAACTTGCCTTGTCATTCATATTTTATTTGGACCCATAGGGTTATCAACAGGCTGACATTCAGTCATGCTTTGTTTCGTCCAAAATTTCGAAGACATTTTCTCTGAGATAACAATGCCTTCTTACGATTGAGTTTTCTTAATACAAAGTACTTTAAGCTGCTCAGTTCTTTGGTCTTCTAAAAGTGACTTTTCTGGGGAAATTTTAATGATGCCATTTCTAGTAATAATTATGCTGTTCAAATAGGCAATTTGGTAAACACTTCCCAGGAGAAATATGACAAAAGAGAACTGAATGATTTGGTTTACTTTGTTTCAACCCTTGTACAATGTGACTAAATTTTCCAAACCAAGCTCTTAGAAATTTTTTTAACCCATACAAAAGATCGACACAAGTTATATACTAAGCCACACTTCCCTTGAGCAACAAATCTAGGAGGTTATTCCTTGTAAGTCACTCCTATAATTTTTCATGAAAAAAAACATTTTTAATATCGAATTAGTGGAGAGGCTAGTGGTGAGTGACAACCATAGCAAGGAAAGGACGAACATTTGTGATTTTGCGTGAAAATGTATCACAATAATCTTGATCACTTATTTGAGTGTAGCTTTAAGGCAATCAATTTCGTCATTAGGCCCAACTTTAAATGTTGAGGCCCATCAACATCCAATTGTCATTAAAAATAACAAAGTACATCTTGAATAATTATCAGTAAAAGTGACAATGCTAAATTCCTAATTGTAACTAAACATGATTTGGTTACCAAATGTCATAGTGGACTCAGGCAAAAGGAGACAAAACACGTGAGATACTTTTGAGGAATGTACTATGACCGTGTTTTCTAAATTGACACGACACACAAGACATACTTGATAACTTACACAAACGTATAACAAGTTGTTGCATCTTGGCAAGGTTAGGATGACCAAGTTGAGCATTAATGGCAGGGAGAATCCATCACAAACCAACATGTTCAGATATCTGTAGATGATAAAAACCATGAGACTAACATTCGATACTAATCATCCATCCTGAACTCCAATCTTGTACAGAAACAATTTTTGGCAGATGTGATAATACAATCAAGGCAATGGGTGAGATGACCAAGGCATAATCCGTTAAATGGAGACCCAAAGATATAAAGAACATTATCAATATATAGAAAAGGAAGACGATTTATAGTACTAATACCATGTGAGCTGGTTGTAGAGCCATTGGCCATGGTAACATAAGGTAAATAACCAGAAGTAGACAAAGAAGAGAAAAAAGATTTATTACTAATAATGTGAGGTAAGCAAAGGATGTACTTGTGTGATGTACTTGTGTGTGCAACAAAAACGAAAGTTCTAACAATCCTCATAATTTTAAGAAATTTGGTGAAGATAATAGGTTGTCCTGAACTATCCAATAAAGTGAGTCCCTAATTAGATGGTTCCAATGCAGTAGCTTGGGCAACTACACCATATTGAAAAGGACGACTGTGTAAAGCATAACATCGGTCAATTTTTTGACCTACCTCACGACAATGTTGATACTTGTGACGCCTTTTTCTGGCCTGCGAGGGCGATTGTGATCATCATGCTAAGATACCAAAACAGAAAAGTCATCAGAACTGAATAAAGAATTTATTTTAATGGTTGACTTGGCACATGCAGTAGGGTGGAATAAGTGGAAGTAAAGGTAGGCCCAACTAGGGAGCCCAAAATCTAAATGGACATGTGAATAATCATCGAGAAGCTCATGTAAGGCCAATAACATGAATAACTTTGATTGTTGCTCTAGTTCTTGAGATGGAGTGGAGGCAGGAGACAATAACTCTTTGAAGTCATGGAGAAGAACATGAACTTTACCCAAATATTCAGCCATTGTACCATTAAGACGTCTGGGAGCAACAATATTTAAGATATTTTGACAAACACCATAAAGACATCGAGTATCATTGGTGTATAACAGTTTGGTTTATTCCCAAACTTCTGAACATGTGTCATAAGCAGAAACACCATACAGGAGTGGTGGTCACTGTCGAAGGGTGGGCCAGATCTGCCACCACGCACGGCAGTGACAAGAGATAAGGAGGCATGTGCAGGCGCGGGATAGTTGCAATTTTGGCAGCGTGGTGGTTGCTTGGCGTGGATGATTACAACCGTGGTGTTGCCAAATAAAATGATGGTGACGCCACTGTGGAAAATATTGTGTTAGCAGTAAACTGACTGGAAAAAACAAAGGTTGAGGCAGCAGCGGGGAGGCGGCGACCGGAGCTAATGTAAGAGCAAAGCCGGAAATTAAAAGGAACAATTTTTGGGAAAAATTTAGCATTGATGAAAAGACTGTTCACTAGGGAGGTAAGGAGTAAACCTAGAGTTAGATACATGTTAAAATAAAAGAGAAAACGACATAGGTCGAACCCCTAATGTGTATTGAGCACACAGAGTTAGGTATTTATAAATAAACAAATACAAAGAGATGGACTTAAATCCGTTGCATCTAACAACTTGTTTGAAATGATCAAAATGAATTTAGGAGGGGAAATTTACAGGGAAGAAGGCATGGGGTTGTGATGATTATGTTGGGCATAAAAATAAAGGTTTGTGCCACCAAAAACAATATACAAATAAAGGTTTACAGGATTATCATGACAATGATAATTCTTCTTCTTTTGAGCATTCTGAACTTCACAAAAAAGACTAGCTCATCCAGAGGGAGGGGTAATTATATGATTAAGAGATAACATGGTGTTTTCTAGTAGTGTAAATTATACTCTACATATCTGATTTATGTAGTACTCTTATAGACATCAATTTTCAATTATGCTAATTTTGGTCCATAATATCAACTTTGCTTTCCTGATTATCCTCCATTAATAATTGTTTATGCATGGTATACATTTACATTTTATATCAGTCCTGATCAAGTTCACTAACTTGGATATGTTTCTGATAATTCTTCATTTCACAGGGACAATACAAGTCAACTTTGGTTTGTCCAGTTTGCAATAAAGTGTCTGTCACATTTGATCCTTTCATGTACCTTTCCCTGCCACTCCAATCCTCCACTGCCACTAGAACCATGACAGTGACAGTCTTTGCTTGTGATGGGGCTGCCCTTCCATCTCCTTGTACAGTAACTGTCCCTAAGCAGGGACGAATCAAGGATCTCGTCCAGGCACTTAGCAATGCCTGCTCATTGAAGCACAATGAGAGGCTATTGCTTGTGGAGGTACTCACCATCTAGAATATAACTTAAATATATTTGTTGGAATTATTGCATATATTTTATTCTAATTGAGTGTCTGATATTGATGTGCTATTAACAGGTACGAAACCATTTGATCCATAGATATTTGGAAGATCCTGTTCATTTGTCTACTATTAAAGATGATGAGCGTCTTGCTGCTTATAAGATTCCAAAGACAGACAAGAACACAAAGTATCTCCAGTTGATACATCGCCGAAGAGAGCAGTATGTGATTTCTAATTTTACATGATATGCTTACAGTTGTTATATTTGCCAAATAATTGAATTTGCTTTGTCATATTAGTGCCTTTAATGATGCTTACTTTACTAGTTCTGAGATTTGGTAAAACAGTGTCATGTTTAATAACCACAATGAGGTATTTTGACTATTACGTTGTGCTGATTGGATCATATCTTGTCTATTTGGTGTGGATCCTTTAATATTTAAGTAGCAGTCGCTTGGCCATGATATCATGTCATGTGGGCCTTAAAACACCTAATTTTGCATAATTTTGTATGTTGTTTGTTACTCTGCTTTCTGATATATTGTTTCTAATTTTCTTAGGAGCAGTGACTCACACGTCATATCTGGATGGAAACCGTATGGAACACCTATTGTTTCATTGATTTCATGTGATGATACAGTCACAAGAGGTGATATACAAGTAATGGTTAATCGTATTCTTTCCCCTCTGCTAAGGAGAGGTGGTAATGTAGAACAAGCTACTAATTCTGAAGCAAGCATCCCAAAAGCAGAACCTGATGAATGTAGTAATACTCATGATGCTGCATGTGCTGGCAACACGGTGTCAAATTCATCAAATAAGGATTTTACCAATTCAAAGGCACCTTCAATGCCAACGTTACCTCTTCTCTTGGTTGGTGATAACAATGCTTGCATTGATCTTTCAATGGGCGAGGAGAAAGTGGTTAAACTGCCTCAATCATCTCCAAAAGTTTTAGTGTATATTGATTGGTCTCAGAAGCTTCTGGAGAAGTATGATACTCATCCAATTGAGAGTTTGCCTGAAGTTTTAAAATATGGGCCTGTAACCAAGAAAGCTCGTACTGAACCTCTCTCCTTGTACACCTGCTTGGAAGCTTTTCTGCGGGAAGAACCTCTGGTGCCTGAAGATATGTGGTTAGTTCACACCCAGCTCATTTTGTTCTTCATATCTTTCTTCATCTTATTTAACAAGTATTGAAATGGAATATGTATTAATAGTTGTGTGCTAGATCTGTAAATAACCTTTTTTAATTACATATTTCCTAAAAAGTTGACTTGCACAACAAAAGAATCTAACTGAAGTTAATAAAACTGTTAAAGATCTCATATGACTAGAAATATGACCAAATCATAATATATAAGTGCGTGCAAAGCTTACAAACCAATTTTGTATAGTTGAGTTTTGCACAAAATTCATTTTCTAAAATGATATTAGAGCTTATCAAAGTCTATTCTAAGTGAGGTTTGTTGGGCCTTGTGTCACCCACTGTCAAGTCTTCTCTATTCTCACGCTTTAGATGCTCACTCCTTCACATAAGTGAGTGTATTGGAGATTCCACATCTTCTAGAGATATGATCAAATTATAATATATAAGTGGTCTGTTGGTTTTGTGAGATTGTTTTACACTTATAATCCACTTTAGAAACAATCGGATTTGACCACTAACGTTCTTCTTAATTAAAGGGTTATTTGTATTGTATTAAGAGTAAATGCAAATATTGATCAACAACATTCACTTTTGTTGCATGAGGTGCCACTATCTTTTATTTGGTCACCCCGGCCAGCAGTTAACGTAGATTATCTTAGTAACAACAGCATTTTTGCTTAGCGAGCTCCTCCTTAATATGAGCTATAACTCTACCTTTATAATCTGTCTCTCTTTGACCCAAAAAAATACTACTAAAGAAAATCTGCACGAGACTCTAATCATGAAATCATTGGAACACTCAATTGAGACTCTGTTTTTAGCTGTATGTGTGCAGTCTTTATTTGTATTCTTTGTGTTATTTCATTCAAGCTATGTCTTCATGGTAATTTCAACCTTATAATAAAGAAATATTCATACTAGTCCCTTTGTATTTCAATCGTTGACATGGTTTACGTGCTTGATGTTGTATTGCAACAAAAATCTGACGTCAAGCAAAAATTTGTTACTTCCTACTGCAGAAATAGCTCTTCCTTAAAACATTTCTCTATTTACATATATAAAATTAATGTTATGTTTATATAAATCTGATATAGGTACTGTCCCAAATGCAAAGAGAGACGACAAGCTAGTAAGAAGCTTGATTTGTGGAGGCTCCCAGAGGTTTTGGTCATTCATTTGAAGAGGTTTTCATACAGCAGGTCAATGAAGCATAAACTGGAGACTTTTGTCAACTTTCCCATTCATGATTTTGATTTAACTAATTACATAGCCAACAAAAACAACTCTCGCCGCCAACTGTACGAACTCTATGCCCTTACTAATCATTATGGTAGCATGGGTAGCGGGCATTACACTGCACATATCAAGGTAAACTCTGAAATTTCAATCCATTGAAGTTGTTTTCATTTTAGTCCATGGTTCAGCACATATAATGCTATTCCTGATTCATAGTTTTCAAATGTGCAGCTTTTAGATGAGAACAGGTGGTACAATTTTGATGACAGCCACATAACACTGATAAGTGAGGATGAGGTTAACACTGCTGCTGCCTATGTTCTATTTTACCGGAGGGTGAAGACCGAGGAAGCAGCCATTAGCAATGGAGCTTAGTCCTTCATGTTGGAAGTTTTATGTATAATATGAAGTAGATGTCATGCTTTTGTAATTTCAGAAAAATTCTGGGAAAAGGTAGGTGAACAATTTCCAATGTATGGCTTAAATTAGGGATTTTAATTTACTGTATGAAAGGCATCAACCTGTTGATACAAGAGTGTATGTAATCAATGAAATAATGATTGATGTACTTTTGCTTCATTTATTTGCCTGTATGTTTGGGTTGGAAAAAGATTCTTTCACACCAATAACTACTATTTGATAATCCATTATTGGGGAAAAATAGTTCTAACAAAAGTGAAAGAGTAGCATCAAATGGGAGTAAAAACCTTTTTGAGTGTCAAATTATCTTATATTTTTGTGTTCCTTTTGGGGAAGGAAAGTGGAAGTTGAATTTTGAACACCCTTTGGTTTGAGAAACAAGTGTTTAAGTTGTTCACTTTTAAAACACTTGTAACTGTTAGTTAGTGGTACCATAAATATAAACAATGAGGTGATTGATTGTGGCATTGAACGCAAGTTTTTTCCATTTCAATGCAAAAGCATAAAGAGAAGGTGTTGGATTTACGTAATAGTCTTTCTTTTCACAAGTACAAATCTTGGTATATAAGTTGTAGTACGTTTACATGGACTTCTTCTAAACAACTTTCAAAAAAGAAAAAGAATAAAATTGTGTTATTTATATGCACAAATTAAAAATAAAATTTAAAGAAATTATATAGAAAAGTTTAAGAGATTGATTTATGTATGAATTAATTTGTCTATGGAAAATTTTAAATTAATATTTTCTCTTTTTTCAGTAACTGGTAATGGAGAAACTCTTGAAAACAGTGTTATAAATTTCGCAGCAGTACAAAGTTGATTTATATTTCTTAAAAGTTTTGATTTATTTTATTTTTGTTCATTAAACAGTTATCCGGATACAAAGCTAATAACTAGTTAAAGATTTATCATTTGGTCCCTTACTGAGAAAAACTGCCACAACAATCTTTTATTATTATAATAATAATAATAATAATAATAATAATAATAATAAGAATAATAATAATAATTACTCGAATCCAAAACAAATCTGAATATGCCAAAAACTTAGGTGGCTCTAATCATAACAAGAAACCAAAATCACAATTTCAAAATGTATTTTTTTTCATCTCTTTCTGTTGTCATTAGCATCACTTTCGCTATCATCATCTGTTCCACTGTCATGCACACACATCGAGCTCCAATCTTATATTCTTCTCTATCACAACTCTCCCAATGATCAAACTTCAGTATCAATAGCATGACATGCACATGATTTAACAATACAAATAATTTGTTTGGAACATGTTTTTATGATAGAAAAATATTCCAAACTTTTTTGGATGAACTTGCTACTTGAAATAAAAAAAATTAGCTTTGGCAAGTCAAACACAATAAAAATAGGTAAAACATGTGTTAATGCTTAATGCTATATTACATTTCACCCCGTGAAAAAAAAATGAAGACTATATCAATAGTATCTCAATGTCATTTCTTCTCCTATTCTTAAAAGGCCTAATATCAATAGTATTAAAAGATGTATGCAGTTGTCAACTTTCATTGTAAAACTATTTATTAAAATCTTGATCGATAATACTACTAAAAATTCTTATATTACATATGATTTTCTTTTGTAAATTTAAAAAAAAAATGCAAAATTTTTTTTCTATTATTTTTTCTAAGAATCTTAATTGGTAGGTAATTCTTTTATGGGTAATTATTTTCTACAAAATTATAAAATTTATAAGTATTTCCTACAAAATTTATTGTTAAAAAGGTTTTATACAAAATATTTTGCAAAAAAATTGGCAGCAATTTTCTGCAAAATTTTTTTATAACAAAATTTATTAGTATTTCCTACGAAAAAATTTTAAAACAAAATTAACAGAAAATATGAGTTTCTTTTATAGTGTATATTATGTTCTATCGCTAGTAGAATTGTTAGTATTCAACATGAGATTTTTGTGAAGTTAAATACATTAGAGATTGTATTTACATTATTTGCTTTTAAAGTCATTAACACACTTTTCATTTAAACTAACTGATAATTGCTGGTCAAAATTCATACTAAAAACTTTTAATACTATAAATTTGGATTTTTTTTATCAAGGTATTTGATCAATTTGACTAATACTATCCTTACTCTACTTTTCTTTGTATTTAGATTAATGGTGGGATGATTATATATATATATATATATATATATATATATATATATATATATATATATATATATATATATATATATATATATATATATATAGAATAAAGTACAATAAAATTTTGATTAGGTGTTATTCGATAATAAAATGTAATTTGGAATATTCTTCATCTTTAAGACCAAGTCTTCTAAATGCATGTATAAGACATAAGTACTTCATTTGATTGATAAGTAACATATTGTAATCTTTGTTGTCTAATAAACAAAGTCTTCGTCAAATAATAAGTTCACATTTATAAACTAATGTTATACAATTTAAAACATTCCTAAGCTTATTTTATCTTATGCAAAGAATGCCTTCATCTCCTATCTACCACAGAGATTTTGTAAATCTCATGTCTACACCAACAGTTTCTTAAAAGACACATTAAAGTTGTTTTGCACCAATAATCATCTTCACACTCTTTATGTCAACTTTGGAAAGGTTATCTGCCTTGTACAATCCCTTGCTTTACTTCAGTTTAGATAAAAAAAACTCTAATTTTGGCTTGATAGCTTAGATTTTGGAATGTTTCTTGAAGAAGATATATATGTATTTCATATTGTATGTAGAGCATTTAATGTATTTTTATGTTTGTGCCTATACAAACACAACTTAGGAAGAAAACCTTCTTTGAAGCATCTTAATCTGCATAAAGAATTTACAACAATTGTTTTCTTCAAGTTTCTATAAATAGAAGAATTCATGATGAAGAAGGGTTAGAAAATGATGCACGACTTCAAAGCTTTAAGAAAAAAATCTTTTTGTGTCCTAAAGCTTTAAGAAGAACATTGTTTGTGTTTCTTAGTTACATAAAAGAATGCATAATCCTTTCTATCTATTGTATGATGTCTCCTTTCTTTCTAATGAGAAACATGGTGATTTTTCAGAAAACCTTTGTTTTTTAGTTAGGAGTGATTGCCTTCTTAGTAATACTTGGTGGTTTAGCCAATAGTAATTGCGTTCCAAGTAACATCCAAAGTTTTTAGCCAGGAGAAGTTGGAATTTTAGCTAGGATTGATTGTGTGATCAAACAATACTTAGGCTGTATTAGTCAAGAGAGGTGAAGGTTAAAAAAAAAACTCCATTATACCTTTATAGCATCAATTTGTTTAGTGAAACTCAATCAAGTTGATTGAGTTCTAGATGTAGTATGAAGTTTATAGATGAATCAATATAGAAACAATAAGATTAAATATTTTCTCTCACTAATCTTTTGACATTACATGTTATTTAACTATAATTTATCTAACAAGGGAGATTTGTGAAAAGCAAGTTTGCAAAAACATTTATAATAACACATATGACAAACTTAATGTTGTGTCTGATATTCTTCATCAAACTCAGTCCCTTAAGAAAGCTATTTGACAATGCATTTGTCAAGTATAAGATTTATCTGTTTGAGTTAATTAGACAAAACTTGTAAATTTTTTTGAAAAATTTTAATACACAATTCAATTCTCATTTCTTGTATATTTGACCTATTTTCACATTATTGTCAAAGAGGGGTAAGGCACGGTGATCCACCCTTTCTCCTTTTTTGTTTTATTTTACAAAGGAAGTTCTTAGTAAAGGTATTTAACATCTGGTTCGAAAAATATACTTTCATATGGCTGGTCTTAAAGATATTTGCATTCCCTTATCAAGTTAGACAATAATTTCATATTTTGCAATGCTCAACACAAGTTTTGATTTCTGTTTGTGCATTTCTTTCATGAGTATGTTTCGGTTTAACATATATGACTTAGTGTTGATAAAAATGAATTTCACTTAGTTTTCTTTTAATTCCTTTAATATGTTGATGGAAAGTATTTTGGTGTTCCTATTCTTAAATAAGTTTCTTAAATCACAAAATTAAATATTTCCTGACAAAGTAAGATGTGGGTATAGAGTACAATCGGTCAATTATGTGACTATAGGTAGTATTGCTTGTAACTTTCAAATTTATTGATGATCCTTTTATCTTGAAAGATACATTCGTAAATATATTTAGTTTGGTGATATTACAAAATAACAACTTGTTTTTAAAGTGGAACTCTGTGTGTCGTCCTAAGTCTAAAGCGAGGCTTTGCTTGGTTAATATTCAAGAAGAAAACTCTATTTACATGATTAGGTTTGCTTGTGATTTTACACATGGTTTCATGAATTGCTCACATCTTATGAGAGCTTAATTTCTTAATACAAATTTTCAAAAACTTACTATATACAAATCTTTTCTGTTTGAGCAGGGTTTAAGGATTGGTTTCATATACGATTCAAGACAACATAATATTAACTTGACTTTTAGCCAAATTTATTTTCTATTAATGCTTGGAATATGAGTTGGTATATTCCTCCTTTATTTCATATTACAACTTTTTTCCATATTATACAGTATGATATTTTTTTTATGTTTATGATTGTGTTGTTTGGAATTAGAATGATTTGAGTTTTCTATTGAGTTTTTTTTTTTTACTTACATTTATCCATATATTTTCATTTTAATATTAGTTAAGATAAATGTTTGAAATATTAAATAAATGTTACGCATCTTTCAAGTTTAAGAATTAAATTAGACTAAATTTTGAAGTGTAACTAATTTCAATTTTATCAATAAGTAAGAGATTAAAAACATCTTGAAGCCTTCATTGAATTATGTAATAAAAAGAAGTTAGTTAAGCTAATATTCCATGGGGTTATTAGGTTGAATAGCGATCTAATTAATAAGAGTTTAACGTTGATTAATTTAATATACTTTTAAGAGAAGGAGAAGAGTCGCATAATTACATTTACGACATGATAGAGTTAATGGAGAATATTTTGGACAATGAAAACTGAGGGGAATTTAGAAGGTCGGAATTAATGAGGAGTTTTTGTACAATAAAAACTAAGATGAGAATAAAGAGATTATGAGACTTAGGGAAAAGGTAGAATACTTTAGGTGATTGGACTATAAACCCTTTTTACTATAACAATAATAAGCATTTAATTTTTATGTATGAATTAAAAACATTAGTTTTCATTGTGCGACGTTCAAAATATGTGAAGCTTAAACGACCAACCCTATATTTAATGAGAAAATGTGACACAATAGTGTGATAACATTTCATTGAAATACCTGAAATTATATTTGAGCCTATATCTCTTCAAATACCAAAAATATTTGGGAAGGGTCAATAAGTTAAAAATAAATAAATAAATGTTTCATTGGAAATATAAAGTACTTGTATAAAAGATCATATACTAGTTTTTAGAATTATCTTGTACTAAGGATGAAAGGGAGTATTATTTAATAAATTAAATAATTTTTTTATCTAATTTTTATTATTGAAAGCTCAAAAGTTCACAAATACACTCAAATTTCATTTATTCACTTACTGTTATTATCACTTTAAGTTCTTATTAAGTTTCGAATTTGATAGTTCATTAGAACTCATCTTCATGAAGTTCTCTGACTTGAAAAAAAAGGAGAATCTATTATTTCCACATGTCATCCAAACAACTCTATTTCGAGGTGAAATTTGATCTCAAATGACTTAGTTTAGGGTGTTTACTAAAAGCTAAACGACTAATTTTTTGAAACATTGAAATGGATCCTTCAATAGTCAATATTCTATAAAAGCACACATGGAAAATCTTTTCCAAGAAATATTAAAAATAAAATTCACCAATATGCAATAGGAACAGACTCAGTAAATCACTGAATTCAAGTGCAAACCATTAAAGATTTAGAGTTGCTTGGCAATAATGTCACAACAAGTTTCAAAACCTTACGTGATCAACTAGGTGTGCTCATTGGTGAATGATATTCAAATTTCTTAATTAGTTTTTCGAAAAAAATGGTTAAAGACAGATTATCTTTTACCAAAGATGCTTCTATTAATGTATCACCTATATTTAACTAGGTTAATTATAGTTTTCAAAAATTATGATGAAATGTTTTGAAACATTTGGGATATTATCATATATTCCAAAGCCCAAAATATTTTTATTGATAAACTTAGGTTGATTGGACATAATTCGTAAGGCAAAAAATATCATACATTTTTCATTAAATCTTGATAAATTTTTCATGTTTCACTATGTAAATGTGTTAAAAAATTGTAAAATACCTTGAAAATAACAAAAAAAAGAGTACCACATTAATATCTACTGTTTGTGAGGAGATGAGAGCTTGAAACGATGACGTTTGGAACTATATATTTGGAGTGTTTGAAGTGAAAGAAAGGAGGGGGAGATGGGTCCCTTATAAGCAGAAATGTGATGAAAATGTGTTCAAATAAACATTTGTCCTCTAATTGTAGTAATTTTTTTTCTTAGAATACTGGTGTAAGTTGGAGGAATTAATATCCTTGAAATGACTCTGATATTATGGAGAAAATGTCGAACTCAAATCACAAATTAATCAGATACAAGTTTTAAATTAATTGTACCTCAACTGAAGCCAACTTTTGTTTTTAAGATTTTATTTTTATTTTTCATTTTTAATTATTTTTATTAAAAGAATTAAAAATTGTAATTAAATATCTATGGTAAAAAAACTTAAATACACTCAAAATGTCTTAAATTATTTAGAAAACTAAAACAAAAAATAGAAAAATTATCTTAAAAGAATTTCTTTAAGAACATTTATCTTTATAGGAGATAAACGAAAACAAGGAGATCATACTTTATTCATAAAACACTCTGTTACGAGTATACTTACATTATTATTGGTCAATATGGATGACATAATTGTTGTAAGAGATGATGAAACAAAGAAATTGGTTTTAAAGAAATAATTGACAACCCAATTTGAAATGAAAGACTTGGTAAAATTTAAATATTTTTTTGGAATAGAGGTTGCTTAATAGTGTGTGAAGGACTTTGGATAAAGATCATAAGTAATGACCTTAAAATTAAGGTCGACATCCCTATGCAATTATACTGAGATAACTTACTCAAAGCAAGTTGCATGATATTCTCGACAAGTTGAGAATGGTTGATCTTCAATTAACAACTTGAAAGAAAATGTAATAAATAGCATATTATTAAGATAAAAATATTTTAAATATCTTAATATTTCTATAATAATTAAAAAAAATATCTTGAGAACTGTAATGGCCAGACGCGCCCGAGTCCTATCCGACCAATGGACCTATGTGAATCGGCCCAAATAAAGACGACCCATTTCCTGCACGTTTTAGTAGTCAAACCATTACAGCTCGACCCCAGAAATCTCGGAAGGGTACCACCACGTTAGGAGATCCCCCACGACGCGGAACCAACTCGGATAGTGGGTTCATTTTTTGGTACACAAGGGCAGGGCAGTATAAGGAAAGACGGAGGAAGGGAAATGGCAAATACTTTTTTCTGGAGTGACTCTTGTTGTATTATTCTCGGTAACATCGAAATCAGTGCGGCAAGAACATTTGGCGCCCACCGTGGGGTCCAGGTAAAAGAGATTCCCCGACCCCAAAAACGATCTAAGTTACGATGGTCCAGAGTCCGGGGCAAGGATCAGATCATCAGGCAAATCATGCACAAGATGCTCCTCCGGAGCCAACCACCAGGGAGCTCTTGCAGCAAATAATAGAGTTGAGACGAGAAAACGAACTCATCCGACAAAGAGCCGAGGAGGCCCATCGACGCGCGGAAGAGGCTACCGCTGACAATCTAGCAGCACGCCAGGAGGCAGCCGAAACCAGAAGGCAAATGGATGAGACGATCCGAGGACATGACGCTTTTTAGCGTGCGAATGGCGACCTTCTGAGGCGCATGCAGACAAGGGATGAGCAGGAAAGAGGCAGGCGGACTGAGCTCGTTATGCCGGAAGAAGGCTACCCACTCTCCGCCGCCATCATGGCAGAGATTGTCGTTCAAAACTTCATCATCCCAAAGATTCCCCCTTTCACAGGAAACTCGGACCCTGAAGCGCACCTTAAGGCGTTCAATGCATAGATGTTGGTCTCAGGAGGAAGTGACGCGGTGCGATGTAAAGTGTTTGTAGGAACGTTGGCGGGCACGACTTTGAAGTGGTTTGGTAGCCTGCCTCGTTCCTCAATTTCATCCTTCGCTATGTTCCCCGGAAATTTATAGAAAGATTCGCAACCAACAGAAGCAAGTTACCTAAAATGGCTGACCTTTTTGACGTAAGGCAGAATCCTGATGAGTGTGAGGCGGCGTTCCAACAACTCAAAGAGCATCTGAGCTGTCCATCAATTTTGTGTCAGCCTATCCATGGGAAGCCATTAAAATTATATGTAACTGTTACTGACCGAGCCATAAGCGCCGCTCTAATGCAGGATCAGGGGGAGGACCAGAAACCGATTTATTTCGTCAGCAAAACACTCCGAGGAGCCGAGGTCAGATATCAGAAGATTGAAAAGGTTGCGCTTGCTGTGATCTTTTCAACACGCAGCGCCACTATTTTCAGGCACATTCGGTCTCGATAATGACTTATCAGCCCATAAAACAGATCCTTCAGAAGCCCAAAGTCTCCGGTCGACTCGCGAAATGGGCAATTGAGCTCTCCAAGTATGACATTTCTTTTGAGTCTCGCGGCCCAATCAAGGCCCAGGTCTTATCGGATTTTTTGGCGGAGCTGACGCCATCACCGACGAAGGAAGAGGAAGTGACTGCAGGGTGGATATTATCGGTCGACAGAGCGACGAACTCGAAAGGAAGCGGAGCAGGAATTATCTTGGAAGATCCGCAGAGAGCCTTAATCGAGCAGTCACTTCATTTCGCCTTTCGAGCCAGCAACAATCAGGTAGAATACGAGACCCTTATAGCTGGAATGCTGCTCGCTAAGGAACCTTTTGGCCAAAAGTGACTCCTTGTTGGTCACAGGACAAGTGTCAGGAGAATACTAGGCAAAGGACCCTTTGCTAGCTCGGTATCTAGATTTTGTCCGAACATTGGCCGATCACTTCCACTCTTTCAAATTAATGCATGTGCCACGAGAGCAGAATTCGCGCGCGGACCTGCTATCTAAGTTAGCAAGTTGTTCACGCCCGGGAAGACAAAGGTCGGTGATAGCGAGACATTGGTGACCCCCAGAGTATCGGATGTAGGATTCGATGTGCAAGTCTGCACACTCGGCGTCATGACTATAGAATAAGAACAATCAAGCTCATGGTTGATCCCTTATATCACATATTTAGCAGATGGGCATCTTCCCGATGATCAGGCGAAGGCTCAGACAATAAGAAGGAACGCCGCTAGATACACCTTAATAAACGAAAAGCTCTTCCGAAGAGGGTTCAACCGACCATTGCTCATCTGCGTAACGCCCGAGGTCGGTAGGCGGTTGATGTCTGAACTTCATGAAGGTATATGTGGAAGCCATGTAGGCGGCAGGGCATTGTCCCTCAGAGTCTTGCGCGCAGGCTATTACTGGTCAACTCTTAAACGAGATTGTCAAGAGCAGGTTAGAAAATGTTCCCAGTGCCAGTTACACGTCGATGTCCATCGCGCCCCACCAGAAGAACTACACTCTATAAGTGCTCCATGGCCTTTTCACACTTGGGGCATCGACATCTTAGGCCCATTCCCAGTGGCTACCAGACAGCGAAAGTTCTTGGTAGTAGCTATCGAATACTTCTTAAAGTGGATCGAGGTCGAGTTAGTGGCATCCATCTCAGCAAATACGATAAAAACCTTTTTATGGAAAAGAATTATCTGCCGATTTGGGGTCACCCACCGACTAATCTCGGATAATGGAACACAGTTCACCGCATCAATTGTTCGAGCTGCCTGCGAAAGTTGGGGAGTGCGTTAGGTATTTACCTCGGTGGAACATCCACAAACTAACGGTCAGGCCGAAGCAGCGAATCGGGTGATTTTGAGGGCACGGCGTCGCCGTATAACAACAGTAAAGTCCGACTGGCCAGAAGAACTACCCGGGATCATGCTAGCCTATCATACCACCCCACAATCTACAACGCGCGAGACTCCCTTCAGCTTGGTTTATGGCACGGACACAGTTCTTCCCTTAGAGATCGAACAACCCTCCTTCTGGGTTAGGACTTTCTCCATCGCCCTGACCGAGGAAGGCACGAGAGCAAACCTGGATATGATAGATGAGGTCAGAGAGGCAGCAAAGGTCACCAGTGAGGTGATGAAGAGGCGAGTAGAGTCCAAATTCAAAACCAAGGTAGTCCCTCGCTCTTTTGTTAAATCCGACCTAGTCCTGAGAAGAGCACATCCCCTGCAAATCGAAGATAAACTTTCCCCAAAGTGGACGGGACCTTTCCGCATTAAGCAGGTGCTCGCGAATGGCGCTTACACACTGGAAACATTGGATGGACTAGAAATCCCCCGAACATGGAATGCTGTGAATCTCCGTTTTTTCTTTAGCTAGTTATTCATGTCCTCCTAACACTCTTTTTCCCTCTTCCGGAATGAGGGGGTTTTTTAACGAGATCAAGATATCCCTTAAATAAAAATTATCTTTTGTTCCTAACTATTGGTTTATTTATATTCGTTAAAACACCTAAGCTCGGCTTAGGGGCGGTGAAGAGCCGTTTAAAGCGACTACCTAAGCTCGGCTTAGGGGCGGTGAAGAGCCGCTTCAAGCGACTACCTAAGCTCGGCTTAGGGGCGGTGAAGAGCCGCTTAAAGCGACAACCTAAGCTCGGCTTAGGGGCGGTTAAGAGCCGCTTAAAGCAACTACCTAAGCTCAGCTTAGGGCCGATAAAAAACTGCTCAGATAACGACTACCTAAGATCGGCTTTAGGAAGAACAAAACCTTTCTCGGCTTGAGGGTTACGCTATCAGAACATACTCGAAAATCAGGAACAAAACTCAAACACAACAAGCAAATGAATTTCAGCAAATAGCAAAGCAAAGGATGTTCATCAAAACCGGTAAAGTGTCAATACATAAAAAAAAAAGTTCATCATTGTTTCTCAATTAAATATAGGTCAAAGTCCTTCAGCCATCCACAAAATTTCCATCAATCACGACCTTCTCTGCATCCACGCCAGAGAGGTCGGCGGTAGGGCACAAAAGTCGAACCTGCTCCAAAGCAGCCTCAAACCCTACCCCATACGTGGTAGCAGCCTCATTCGCCATCTTCTCCTCTTGTTCACACCAGGATTTCTCCTTCTCTTCAGCGTCCATTTCCAGTCGGCGAAAATGAACTTCAATCTCATCAGATTTCCTCATAGCCTCCTTCAGCGCAATTCCAAGCTCCGCAGACCTCGTTTCTTCCTCTTTCAGTTTTCTCTTCAAATTCTCATACTCGACAAGCTCGACATTCAACCTAGCTATCTCCACTTTCGCAGCAGAAATCTCTTTGTTTTTCTTCTCCTCGATCAAGTTCATCTGGTTCAGCTTCTTGCACAAAGCGATAGTGGACACCTCAGCCTTATGAAGAAAGGCACAAATGTCTTCCTGAACCGAGGAGAGATCTTGATTCAGTAGGCACTGTAGGTCGCCTTCAAATACGTTATGCGCTAAAGAATGCGACACGTGTTGATAGGATGAGTCCCAAAAACTTTGGCCACCACTACTGGATCCTTCGAGATGTAGCGATCCAATAGAAGATGTCGCCTGCTCAGGTCGGGATTGGGACAACGTCGTTATCGCTTCGGCAGGAACTCGGGTTACCAATCCTCTCCTGCGACGTTTTAATCCCGATTCAGATACAGTCTCCTTATCGTCTGAGGAAATTTGTAGAGTTTCGGTCGCTCGAGTCAAAACCTCCCCAACAGCTGGTCGGGGAAGAAGGGGTGCACGGATGCTTTTCAGGCGCCTTGCCAGATCCTGCTTGGACATGCCCATTCTCGACTCTACAGGGATATAACAAGAATTAGGAAGTACAATGACAAACAAACAAAAAAACCAATTATCCGAATACAAACCGATGTAAAGCTTGAGGTTAGCTGGCTGGTATTCATAGCTCAGTACTTGTTTTGTTTCAAAGATGGTTTTCAATTGCTCCAACAACAAGCAATGCTCCCGTTCTTGCGATTCGAGATCTCCGAGTTGCCTCGCCCCGACAAGGTTCGGATTCTGAGTCCAGTATAGTGGAAAACCTTCAAGCAAGTCGGGTTTTTGGGGTGATGCTTGAATTTTCAGAAAGGAGCCTTTAAAATTTTTATAGGATGATTGGAACAGAGTTAGGAGACCTCTACCCCCCACGACCACACCTTTTTTGTTGACTTCTTCATCTCAAAGAAGTAAAGGAATACATTTGCGCTCGGAACCACCCCAAAATGTGTACAAAGGATATGGAAGGCTCGGATGAAAGCCCAACTATTAGGATGGAGTTGTGCAGGAGCCACGTTCAACTCAGTTAGCAAGTTCTTCTCAAAAGAACTCAAGGGTAACCTTAGGCCAACTTTAGAGAATAAGGTAGAGTAGAAAAAACAGAAGTGTCCCAAAGCCAAGTCGGCCTCGATATCAGCACATACGGGCTCATCTAAACCACAGCGAACCACGATAACATCTGCCTCATTACTTTGACATAACCTCTGCCTTTGGCGGAACCGATCTATCACTTGATCGGAGTTAAAGCCCGACATCTCTCGGCGAAGTTCTAAAGACGCCCAAGGATATAACTCGTCATAAGTCGTCATCGGCTCACCCAAACTCTAATCAAGCACTCCAACCTAAGGATCTCCTCGCACAACCAGAAACAACCGGAAAACTACTCAGAAAAACCGCTCAGGAAGGCAAAACCGGAAAACCACCCACTAGGGCAAATAACCTCCGAAAACTAGCAAAATACGGCTTAAAGCTAAACGGCGTGGTAGTTAAAGTAAGCATTTTTAAGCTACCCTACATTACGCATCCAAAACCTCGATCAGGGGTTATCACACTAAAGCTTCGAAAGATCAGTCTTTGGGCAAAATCAGATAGTCCAGTATAAATGGAAATGCAGAAAGTCGAAGGAGATAAAGACGAAAATAGAATACCTGGAAGAAAACTGAGCAAGCACTACATTGATAAAGAAGGGAGCGGCGGCAGAAGAAACGGCAGTGGAAGAAGCGGTGGTAGAAGAAGTGGAAGAGGAAGAGCGTAAGAAAAGGGGAAGAGAAAATGAAGGGACGCGGTCATAAAATGTCGTCGTTTGAGAGGGAAAAACTTGAGTTTTTGCAGTTTAAAGCTTCTAGAACATGGACCACGTGGCATTCATTTATTAGCTCTGGGTAAATAAACGGACAGGACAGGGACCCACGCGCGCTGGGAGAGTGTTACGACCTTCTCGCCCAATGAATTGTCTGAAAGCTCGAAGGGTTAGTGTAATGGCCAGGCGCGCCCGAGTCCTACCCGACCAATGGGCCTATGTGAATCGGCCCAAATAAAGACGACCCATTTCCTGCACGTTTTAGTAGTCAAACCATTACAGCTCGACCCTGAAAATCTCGGGAGGGTACCACCACGTCAGGAGATCCCCCACGACGCGGAACCAACTCGGATAGTGGGCGCATTTTTTGGTACACAAGGGCAGGGCAGTATAAGGAAAGACGGAGGAAGGGAAAGGGCATATACTTTTTTCTGGAGTAACTCTTGCTGTATTATTCTCGGTAACATATCGGAATCAGTGCGGCAAAAACAAGAACTTTCTTATTATTTGAACGTATATTTTTTTAAGGATTTTAATTATTAAAAATAGAGACGATAAGAATGTAATTTAAATGATTTTATATTTTGAGTTAAATATGTTTTTTTCTTAACCTTTAGTGAAAATTGAGATTAGTCAATTTTCAAACTCAATTTAGTCCTTCAACGTTATAAATAAGTGAATTTAATCATTTTAACCAAGTTTTGTTAGATTTATTTGATGTTTCAAACGTATGTCAAGATATTATATGGGTTGTTTACACTCTTTGACACACCTCCTCTTCAATCTTAGCTAATAAACACATTTAAAATACTAAATATACTTAACAAAATTTGGTTAAAATGATTAAATTAACACATTTCTATATATGAAAGACTAAATTGGTTCAAAAATTCGAAGAGATATCAATTTCAATTTTTATTGAGAGTTAAAAGGACAAAAAATATTTAACCCTTATATTTTTATAGTAATAGATAACCTTAAACGAACTCTTAGGATTGAGTTCATTAACATGTTAAGTTTTAGTAAAGCTCAATTATAATATAATCATACAAGATTATGTGTGCAAGTTATTATTTGCTTGATTCTTATCATTAATCATTAGGACTGGTAAGAAATTATGAATATATCTCTCTAATTAGTTTTATACCTATGTTAATTTTTCGCCGTGAACATAGAAGTTATTTTTTTAACAGAACACAGTAGAAATACGAATGGACAGAAAGAAAACGAAATAGAAAAGTTTCGATATCACGATTCTAGAATAGAGAAGTTTCAATTGACGTTAAACTGAAAAGAGAGAGAGCAGAAGAGATCTTAGAGTGACAAAAGCCTATGGTTAATATTTTTAACCCCTTTAATAAATAGGATTTTAAAAACTTACCTAATACATATTAAATATAAGACTACTAATAAAAAACCAAAAGAAAAAGTGAGTAAAATATTGCATATATATACCTGTTTTTTGTTTTTTGTTTTTGTCTTTAAAATAACTTTACTTAAATAACATTTTTATCTTCTCTCTTGGCTTCTCATTGCCTGTTACCTCTTTTATTTTTTCTTTTGTGTTTTGCTATTTGTTTGTCTACGATCTTTCGTCTTTTTCTTCGTTGACGATGCTCTTCCTCTAACAAATACAAAATTAAACAAGAAACAGAATAATATTTTCTGAAAATAGTTTTGTAACAAGATTTATATTTATCTCTGTTATAGATATCTGACAGAGGAAAAAACCCCTAAATCATATATATTATTTATATATTTCATGACCTCTTAGAAACTTCATCGAAAATAAAGACATTATATTGGAATTTTTGTTAATTCGGAAATAGGAGAAAGTGCAAGGTGTGACCTAGAACCCAGTGTTACTGTGGAGACTTGGTTGTGTATCCCTTGTCCTTACCCTCACCGCCAAGCCTCCTTTGATCCTCAGCGTCAAAGAAAGCACATGCTGTGGACACGTGTCCTTATCCGCTGCCTCAATCTCAAAGCTCTCGATCATGGAGGCTGCAATGGACTTCATCTGAATATAAGCCATTTCTTTCCCCAGACACATCCGTGGACCCGCGTGAAACACTGGAAAACGAAACGGACTCTCTGTTCGGTACACGCCATTCTCCAACCACCTTTCAGGATTGTATTGGGTACAGTCTTTTCCCCACACGCTCTCCATCCTCCCCATGGCGTACGTGTGATACGATATGAACCAACCCTTCCCAATCCTCGTTCCATCCGGTAAAACGTCGTCGTCCAGACACTTCTTCGAGTCCACAGGCACCGGCGGGTACAACCTCATCGTCTCCGTAAGCGCCGCATGCAGGTAATGCATTTCCCGAAGCTCCTCGTACCCGAACGCGCCAACGCCACGCGTGGCGGACCGAACCCTTGCGATTTCCTCGCGGATTTTTCTCCGCACGTGAGGTCTGGAAGAGAGAATCCAGAAGAACCAGGTGAGCGCGGACGACGTCGTGTCACGCCCTGCCAGAATGAAACTTATCACAACGTCGCGGAGAAACTCCGGCGAGCTCTTATTTGTTCTGATGAAACGCGAAAGCAAATCCTCGTCGTCGCCGCTGGGCTCCCTGGACTCCAATCGGGACCGTATGATAGAGTCAGCAAACATGTGGACTGTGGTGATTGATTCTCTCAGTCTCCGTTCTGTTCCCATGTTCAACAGCTTTTTTATTTTCCACATGAAGGGTAACGCGCTCATGAATCTCCCTGAACTCAACACGGCGGCCTCCTCGAACGCGCTCATGAACTCGGCACCGGCGGTGCCGTCGCCGCCGAGACAGGCGGGGTCGACATTGAAAGCTAGCTTGCAGACGTTGTCGAAGGCGAAGCGCTCGAAGAGGTCCTGCAAATCGAGGACCCTGTTTGTCTGGGAGGCTAGGGAGAGAATTGGAAGAAGCCTGGTTTGGAGTTCCGTGGTGACGGAGTTGACAATGAAGTTACGGAGTGATTTGGTGCTAAACTCGTGGCTTGCGATTTTTCTCTGCACCTTCCAGAGTTCGCTGTCGGAGTTAAAGATTCCGTTGCCGAGGAAGTCTTGGAGGTGGTGGATGAAGCGGTCGCCCTTCGGGTAGTTCTGGAATCGGGTTTTGAGCATGTGTTCCACGTTGTCGGGGTTGGCCGTTATGACGCCGTGGAAACTGTAGGGGCGGGAAAAGACGGCGGTGTTGGTGGGGCAGTCGCAAAGGACTTGGGTGCTCCATTCGAGGAAGCGATGGCGGTTTTTGAGGAATTCCGGTAAGGTTCCGATGAGAGGGTAGTTTTTGAAGCCTTTGTGGTTGGTTTTGCGGGGTTTTTCTGTAACAAAATAGAGATAGAGAGTGAAGAGAAGGGCAATGAAAAGGAAGAAGAATAGCTCCATATGCAGATATTGATGAGGGGCTCCACTGTCCGAGTGATAAGCTTTCCAAGGTTTAGAATATTTGATCTAAGGTTGCTTGAAAAGCAAAATAAGTGTAAGAGTGAGAGCATGTGATCAGGTTAAGACACTCTCTGCTCACATTTTTATAATTCTTTTTTTATATTTTAAAAATAAATTAATTTGATTCTTACAATTAGATATTATTTTATTATTGATATTTCTTAAAGCATATTTATATCAAAAATTTATTTTTATTTATTTACAGTTTATACAAGGTCCCGTTAAGACTGTCATCAACACTACAACACTTTACAACTCTAAAACTCTTCTCATGACGTTGGATTGAGATGTTTCTCTAAAGTTAGATTTTTACTATCTACTGTCAATTTCTTTATCAACTGTATTACGTCATTTATCAATGTATATTACTCCAACATTTTATCACATCTAATAAAAATAATATCTTATACCCCTAATATATAATATTTTTGTATATGTATGTAATACTTTTAAGTTTTATATATTTCCTTACAAAATATTTGTATATAGAACACACAAAAGATAGAAATTTGAAACACATACTACTTTGATATTTAGTGAACATTGTTATACACTTTTAATTACTATCTTTTCAAGAATAAGATTTTTAAAATACATTAAATTTATTTCTTTAAACTACACCGTACTTGATATTTAAAGATAAACTTATAAATGAATTTCGTATTTGAAAGAGTAAAAATCATGAGAAATTTATTTCTAATACAAGTTATTTTAAAAACAAAATCCCCGATAAAAAGGAAGAGAAAAAGTCTATCACTATATTCGGTAGACCAAGATATTCCTGTTATATGAAGTTTAGGATATCTCAGTTAAGCAATACGATAATAATTAAGGATAATAAAAATGATAGTATAAAATATAATTATTTAAAAATAGATTAATTATTGAAAAACAATGGGTGAGAGTAGAGATGGCAACAGGTTGGGCAGAGATAGTGCCTACCCACAACCCGATCCGCAAAAAATAAATCCGTTCGCTACCCGTCAGTTTACTTGCCAGGTATCCGCTTAAAAAATACCTGCGAATATTTTTAAAATCCGCGGGTACCCGTAGATACCCGATACCCATAAATATTTTAAAAAATATATATTTTATAAATTTTCTAATATAAAATTATAAAAATAAAATATAAATTAAATTAAATTCTAATTATAATTAAATTTGACATAATAAAATATACTATTAATTTTAATTTTAATTAAATTGAACTTAATTAAATATAAATTAAATTTTAATTTTAATTTTTTGCGAGTAACGTGTACCTGCGGGTACGGATAGTATGATACCCGTACCCGACCCGTTTATAAACGGATATTAAAATACCCGCTACCCGTTGTCCGCAGATAATAAATACTCGCGGATAGTAACTATCCGCCGCGGATATACGCATACACGGATATTTGTGTCATCCCTAGATGAGAGATCAATCCAGCTGATCCATTCATAGGAAAATTCCAAAAAAACATTATAAATAAAAGAGTGTTATAAGAGGGAGCATTGAATAATATTTATGATCTATAATTAAGGAATTAATGTTAACGTCGAAGTGTATTATGCAGATTTTGGAGAAATCAAACTACAAGAGAAGACAAACTATCTTGATGGGCCAAGACCTCTCAGGAGAATGTGGAGGGAATATTGCAAAACGGTACTAGAGGCACAGTAATATTGCAAAACAATAATATATAGAGCCATAGTTGTAGGATTTTGGAAAATTTCCTTATTTTTTCATATAGTAGAACAAAAACATACCATCAATATATAAGGATTTTTACTCCTTAACTTACATTACTCATTAATCTAGTGACTTGCCTACAACTAATTTACAGAATCCTAAATATAAAAAAATAATTTATATGATTGACAATCAATTAACAACAATTTAACTCTCCTCCTTAGATCGGCGCATAAATGTCACACATTTCTAACTTGATTAAAAATGTAAAAAATACTGGACTTGAGACATGTTTAGCGAGGATATAAGTTAATTTATCCTCTGATCAAATTTTAGAAAATTGTAAAATGTCCTCGTCCAGCTTTTTTCTAATGAAAAATTTGTCTACCTAAACACATATTTTGTACAATCATGCTGAACAGAATTATAGGCACTATCACAAACAGCTTTGTTGTCACAATACAATCAAATTGTTTGTCTAAATGGATATCCCAAATCTTGCAAAATATTCTTTAGCCATAATGCTTCACAAAGAGCTATGTCATACCTTTAAATTAAGCTTCTACACTTGAGTGAGCAACAACATTTTGTTTCTTATTTTTTCATGTAACAAAATTATCACATATAAAGGTGAAGCATCCTAAAGTTGATCGTCTATCATCTATTGATCCGGTCCAAATTTGCATAAGTGTATGCATTTATGCTTTCATAATCTTTTTTTTTTTTAATAGAATTATCTTTCCTGGAGTGAATTTCAAATACTTTAAAATTCACATGACTGCATTCATGTAACTCAGGACATGAGGACTCAACTGAATTCGATAAATTAAGATGTCCCCAAACTATGAAATAAACCAACAAAATAATAATAATAATAATTAAGAATAATAAAGTTGATTATATAAAATATAGTTATTAGAGATAAATCCATTATTCAAAACAATGGGCCAGCCTAATCCAACTAGCCCAATTAAAATTATTTATTTTGTCTCCCTTTTTCATACCACATAAGAAGATAACATGATATGTGTACGATGGTTTTCTAGCATTTTTAACAAGTTTTGTTTTTTCTGGTTAGGACAAATACAAGACTAGTTTTATCATTCAAGTCTGTTGAGAATTTAGAATTTACGATGGTTTTTAGATTATATTTTTGAATTGTTAATCTTATAATTTCACATTTAAGAAACTTTACTTTTCCTTCTAATTATTTACATCATTCACATTGAGAAAACTTATCTTTCAAATGAGCCTCACAATCACAAGATGAATCATAAATCATTTCCAATATTTCTAAATTTTTTTCTAGATTTGCATTTTCCTCTTCTAATTGTTTAACCCTATTTTCCAACAATCTATTTTTCCTTTCATTATATTGTTTAAAAATGGGAGCCTCTTTGCTTTCTCATGCATTTCACTAAATCCATCAAGAAGTTGAACATTATTTACATGTTTAGAAAAATTTGAGCCACTTACATTTCTAGTCTTTGAATTTTGATCAGCAACCAAACAAAGGTTTGTTTCTTTTCCATTATCGTTGGATGAACTTGTTGAAGAAGATGCATTGTCTTGTTGAGCAATGTATGATTTATTCTTAATTTTATTTTTCCTATCAACAGGGTTAGTCTCTAATAATTGGACATTAAAGTTTTATATATTTTAGGCTTACCCCATTCATAACACATGATACTAAAGGGTTGTTAAATTTTTCTTTATTTATGTTATGCTGCTAGTTTTTATTTTTGTTCTTCAAGAACTTTGGAAACTCTTTGACCAACAAACCCATATTTTCATTATCTGAATTTGCATCTAGCTCTCTTGACTATGCCACATTTTTTTTGTTTTGCATTTTTGCATATGCAAATCTTTTATCACACGTCCAAAGTGAGAGAAAAGGTTATGATGTTTCTTGTCTTAACATCATATTATGTTTTTCTTGCTTCATTAGTTGCCAAAGAAGTAATTTTTTTATTCCTACATATTGTTAACCTCATGCATAGGAACAAAAGTTTCATTCATAATATATAACATCTCAAATACCTCTATCAACAAATTCACAAAATATTACTTTCCAACAAAAAAGATAGTTTTCACCGTAGAGAAAATGAGCCATATTTATAGCAACATGCACCTTTCGAAAAAGTTTAGTTTTGCGAAGCTATTCAGAAAAATTTAGGATCTTTTGTTTGGATATCTTTCAAAAACTAACTTGAAGGTAATTGTTAGAAGAAAATGTGTGGCTTAGCTAAGTCAAGATGGGAGTAAATTGCTTTTAAAAACATTTTGAAAAAAGTTTGTTTACCTTTTCTTTAAGTTTTTTAAAAGATGTTTCAAATTGAAAAACTAATTATTAGAATTCATTTGGGAATCAAGATTAATTAAAGATTATTAAACAACAAGATAAAGAACATAATATAGGTTGTATGCTGAATTAAAAAACCTTTTGAATATCTTATATGAAAAAATTCACAAACACATGCAATAAAAAATAAAACACTATACATCTTCTTGATCAACATATTGAAACATCATTGTCAAAGCAAGTTCAATTCAAACTTGACATTTTTTAAGTCCAAGATTAAACTCATCTATTGTGATGACAAATGATATGATGCTTTTTATTATAACGTCACGTTGAACTCTTTTGTTCTCATCAACTATCTAGGTTAAAAATTTTGTAGAAATTTGGATGTGGCTCAACAATTTCAAAGGAAATGAAATTGTTAATCCCAAACTCTTTTTATAAGTTGATTCAAGAAAGATTTTCATGCAAATTTTTTAAAAAGTGAAAAAATTTAATGTCATAATCAAATATTTAAATACATAAAAAAATAATATTAAACACAAGATAACTATTAATACTAAAAGTAATTAATTATTTAAGTAATAATAATATATTATGTTACATGACCCTTGATCAGTATGCTTATCAAATATTTTGAAAAATGTTTAAGAATTTTTTGAGACTTAACAATCATGTCTCTTATATATAGGAAAAATGCTTCCTAAACACGAAAACAATAAACAATAAACAATCAACATTATTCCATCATAAAAAATACTATATTTAGAAATTATCTTCATCATGTTCCTTCATCAACATTGTCCCATCCATTCTGCATTATACCTCGTCAGCACATTTCCTACACTCTTTCCCGTTCCACCCAAAACCCCTACTTTCTCATTTTTTTTTTTTTTACTTTCTTTTCCTACCAAATAGAAAAAAGAAATAGAGAAATGCAGAAAATACATGAAAAAGGAAAAGACTTGAGTTGGATTTATTTTGTTTATACTGAAAAACACAAAATAA
>Ga0214543_1003899_pt1 | contig 28629 bp, 17 predicted proteins | sample CNSS2metaG_FD_160094 | JGI IMG/M metagenome (GOLD analysis project Ga0214543, IMG submission 160094) | Root nodule microbial communities from cowpea collected in UCLA plant growth center, Los Angeles, California, USA - CNSS2 | ecosystem: Host-associated > Plants > Roots > Nodule | place: USA... | reverse complement strand
CCTTATCTTGCATAGCAAGTGGCGGCACACATCCACTCATCTTCAAGGTTGCCATGGCTTCTAGCCTAGCCTTGTAGTGGCGTGCTTCTCACATTTTTACCATTTCTTTCCTTTCCATTTTATGTTTCCTTCTTCCTTTAATTATTCTTGGTTTTCTATGATTTATGTGCTTTCCATTTCCTTTTCATTTTGAATCAATTCATCATCTTCTCCTCTTGAGCTTTGTGAAAGGAACCTTCACATCTAGATAGTTTGCTATCTTAATGTCCATTGGGGATTTCACTTAGCTTTCTTAATCAAATCACAATATTCAATAATCTTAAAAAGAAACAAGATAATCCTTCATCAACTTGTCTCATCTTTAGGCCCATGTTAGTTGACTCGGTAGAGGCCAACTCTACCGAATTTGGTCGAATTTTAGTCATTGTTGACTCGGCCAAATTTCAGCCAGCGTCGATTTGGTCAAATTTTAGTTGTAGTTAGCTCAGCCTAATTCAAAAAAAAAATCAGTCAAGGCTAACTCAGTTGAATTTCAGTCGAGACCAACTCATCTCAACCTTCGGTACTGGTCGATCTGTCTCAACCTATCTCAATAGGCTTGACATTCGGTCGGGCCAACCCATCTTGACCATTGGCGAGGCCTGACCCATCTCTACCATCGACCTGGGTCGGCCTGTCTCATCCCTTGGGTCAGGTTAGTCCATTTCGATCTTCAACCTGGTAAACCAATCTCAACCTTCGGTCCAAACTGGCTTGTCTCATCCTTCAAACAAGTCGACATATGTCAACCTTCGGCCTGGAGCAGCCTGTCTCGAGTTTTGGCCCAGTTTGGCCCATCATGACGGTTGGCCTGGGTTGACCCATCTTGATTTTTGGTTTAGGTTGGCCCGTCTCGACATTCAAATCTAGTCTTCCTTGTCTTAATCTTTAGCCTTGTCCAGCCCTTTCGACCTTGGGGATTGGGTCGGTCTATCTCGATATTTGGCCTGGGTTGATTCATCTCAACCTCCAACTTGGGTCAGCCTGTCTAGAACTTAAGTCTGGGTCAACCCTTGTCGACCTTCCACCTGATTCGGTCCATCTTTACCTTCAGTCCAACCTAACTAAAAATCTAGATTTTCCATATTTTAAAATGAATATTAAGAGAATGGATATCCAATCCAAAAAAAAGTATAAAATATAGATCAGATTAAAATCCAGATTTAATAAAATGGGTCTAAAATGGGTTGGATCTTTAATTAAATTGCTTTTAAATGAATTGGTTCAGAACAAAAGTAGACCAACTTGGCAAAAATGGATTTTTTGCCCAGCTCTCACTATAATTCTAGTTTTTCTCCTATATTTCTATCATGATAGTTTTTCTCCCATGTCTTTATTGTCTCTTTCTTACCGTCCAAGGACAAAAATAAAAACTTATTTAGTGATTTATATAAAAGAAAATATTATATATAAGATAAAAAAAAATACCAGGAGTATAGACGTACAAATTCCAATACAAAAACTAATTGTGACTTCAGAAAAGATTGTGAAAATGTAAGAAGATGTCTAACACAACACTTGCAACTACCTCATTAAAAGAAGAACATACTAAGTTGATGCATACAAGATACAAGTTAAGGTTGCTTATTGATGCATTGATGCATGATGTGTTTGAATTAGTGATAACTTGTGACTAAAGGAAAAACAATAGTTGCTTAAGCTTCCTATATTGGTAAGGATAACAAAACTCTATTTGTCATTCTTAGAATCGGACAAAAATAACTAAGTATACTAAATTGCAGTTACTAAACTGTATTAATCTAAAATTAACTTAATTATTTATAGTAAAATTGAATTGTACTGCTCAATATTTCAATCTTGAAAAATTAAACTTATAAATGTTAACTACTCATGCTAATTGTGTAGAACTGGACTTTTTTTTTCTTGGATCTGTGTCCGAAAACGATGCAACCTTGGTTTGTGCAAAAACAAGAATTTTTCATGCTTTAGCTGAACCATAATGTATTGTTTAGCACACCCAAACTATGCAACTTGATATGTGCAAAACCAAGATTTTTTTCATGCTTTAACTGAACCATAATGCATAATGTGTTGTGTAGCACAACCGGCATCACTAACAGATATCATATTATGCATGTGATAATTTTATAAATATATACAAATAGTGATACTGTAAATTTATGAATAAGGTTATATACACATGTACAAATATAATTTTAATACAATTGAACCGAATTTTGATGTAATCTGATAAAAAAAATATTTTTGGAAGTTTTAGTCCGGTTTTTTAATATTTTTTCCGATATTTTATTTTTATTCCATAGGTTAATAAAAACCTCTAGCTGATAAAATAAAACAAAAATCAATTAAGATAATTATATATCATAAAAATCAATCATTGTTTTATAGAGGAAATTAGAACTACAACTCTTATCTATGTTGCTTGATGATATTTTTTGATGAACTTAATCTTGTCCCCTTTAACTTTCTAGTTGATAAAAAAAAATTAACCATTTTGCTATATGCACGGATTTATTAAATAATTTTTTCTAATCATCTCATTATTATACATTAATCATAGTTAAGTAATGATTAATATAATCATCTCATTATTATAATTGTTTTCTTGATGACTTTTGATTTAACCTATGTATTTTATCCTCTTTTATCGCCTCTTACTAATTATATCCTCTTTAGGTTCAATATGAGCCCGTGTTAATTTTTGTCGAAACTTTCGATACTTATTTCTTTGTTCAGTATTTTGTACTCTTTCTCATTTGGTTACAGCACTTGTAGGCTCTATTTTTATATTATTTCATTTTTTCTGATAAAAAATATATTAAAAGTTTTGTTTTCATTCTTAATATTAGTAACCGTGTGTGTTGAAAAACATGTGGATTGTAATACGTAGTATGTGATATATTATTGGATATTGAAACGACTAAATTGTTATAGTAATTATAAATATTAGAAATATTTTAAAATTTTAATTATTAAAAAGAAATCATGTTTGTAAACGTAGCATGTGAATATTCTTGGATTTGAAACGATTAAATTATTATAGTAATTATAAATGTTAGAAATATTTTAAAATTTAAATTACTAAAAAAATCATGTTTACTATGGATATGTGGAGTGTGGGAATTTGATATGCATGGAATAGTTTAGAAATCATGACAAGAAATATAGTGGCTTTACTTTTTAAATCAGCATCATCCTGTAGGTGAAACTTATCCAGTAACCATGTCTGATTGGTAATAAATTTTGCACCACAAAAAGAGTAGCATATATGACGTTCTCAATATACTAAATCAAAAACAAAATTTAAAACTCCAGAATTGATTTATATATCTTGACAAGTTGTCTGTATTCTTTTGAATTAAAAACACTTCATCTTTAGATTTGATTGTCGACTCAATTCTATTAATATCATTACTACTATATAATTTTTAATGTTGAATTTTCAATGTCAATACTTATATATGTTCAAGTGTATTTTTAATTAAATGTTGAAACTGTTAGTAAATTTGAGGAATTGGAAATACACAATATAATTACAAGTCTTCTATAGAGAAATAAATGCGGAGAGACTCAGCGAGGAGCTGGAAATGGGGAAGGCTTCCATGGTTGGTTCAGGCTTGGCGAAGCAAAACATTTCACCAACTTCATCTAAATAATATTGTGAAATTTACAACCTAAGGTTTTTGGGTTTAAGTATAATTGAAGACTTATTAAAGAAAAAAATGTTCTAACTTATATATTATAATTTATTTTTAATTTTAGCCGACACCCTTCACGTTAGGTCCAACTATTTCTTTGTTTCCCATATCAAATTCAGGTTCGAACATAACATGTCGGCTATAGAGAATATGAGAAAGAAACTCTTAATATCGTGGAGCTTTAATATGTTCAATATCTTTTTAAAAAATAAATAAATATATGAAGAAGAAAATTGTATATTATTGAGTATTGTTCTTGCAGAAATAATAACAGAATATCAGGGAACACAAATCATATCTTACCCAAATTACTGACTTTTCGAACTGATTATTCCTCGGTTTGGATGCGTCTTCTTCTAATGTTGGCGGATTGGACCCTTAGGGGATTACCTACGAAAATGACTATGACGATCAAGTCAGCAAAGACTCTCAAAGGTCAAATCACAAATTAGTGAATTAATGAAAACGTACACTTAATTGTTGGAGTCCACATGCATTTATAGAGTCATTAATTATGTTTTTTCCTTCTCATGGGCTAGGTCCCTCTTTATTGCGTTGGGCTAATGTTCAGGCTCTGAATGGGCCTAGGTCAGGCCTAAGTCTCATACTTGTGATCTGACACTAGAAGCCACGCTACAATTTCCTAAGTTTGAGGTTGGCGGTTTTTACTTACGTGTTATTCTTTGGAGCAGGCAGCCTTAGCCGTTATGTGTATTATTGTCTTGTTCAGTTAACTAACCGTCTATTCTTTTTATGATAGGACTAGTCATAGGCAGTTCAGACCGGGTAATTAGCCATGTCGATCTTGACCACCTAGGTATAGTACATCAGTCCCTCAGCCTTTGGTGGGATAGGTCACATCGAAGGTTATATGTTGCCAGCTTGAACTGGGTAGTTAACCATATCGATATTAGCGGCCTAGGCACAATACAAGTATATATAAAATGTTATAAGATATGTGTTATATATACACACAAAGCTAACCTTATGAACCACAAGTAAATGAACCTAAAACATGGATCTATGTTAACATCTCCTCAAACTCACAATGCTACGGCTAAATGCATTGAAAGTTTGTCAAATGAAAAAAGAAAGCGTAAAATGGAGTGTGGCTTGGTAAATATATATGCAATCTATAAACCTGAAGGAACAAATGGTAAAGATATAATGCCAAGTTCAAGATGATGACGAGTAAAATGACAATCTGTTTTAATATGTTTGGTTTCCTCATGAAAAACAGAGTTGCGAGCAATATAAATAACATTTTTATGTAGAGGTGTAGGATCTTTCAAATAGACACTCATATATGCAAGCAATGAACGCAGCCAAATAATCTCATAGGTAGTCAAAGTCATGACACAATACCAGCTTTTGTGGACGATCAAGATGTAACACCTTATTTCTTACTCTTCTATGATATAAGTGAATCACCAAGAAAAATACACCACCTAGTAGGGGATTTCCGATTATTAGGATCACCATTTCAATCTGCATCATAATAGACATGCAAGTCTAAAGACAATGTAGAAGAAAGCAAAAGAGACTCAAACTGAGTGCCCCGAAGATACCTAAGAATACGAAGAACAAAACCCCAATGAATTGTTGTGGGAGCTGAAACAAACTTACTAACAACATGAACAACATGTGCAATGTCTGGACAAGTCATAATAAGATAAACCAAACTCCCAACAATAGTTCTATATAAAGTAGAATCAGTCAAAGAAATATCATTCGATAGGAAATATCGTACACTTGTCTCAAGATAAGTATCAACAATTTTGTTGTCAGTAAATCGAGCATGCTCAAATATGTTAACAATATACTTAGACAGCAAAGTCTTAGCTTAAATCCTAGAAGATAACATGCATTAAATGCAAGGAATATTTTATGCACCTACGAATTCTAATAATGGTTAAAATCAACATATAAACTATTATTATTATTAAGTAATAAATGGTAATAAATACCAAAGTTATATCACCTATTTATATAAGGATGATAAACTCTATCTTTTTACTGTGTAGATGGAAAGGAAAAAAGAAAAGTCTACTAAGAACAATCCATACCCAACTAAATGAAAAATAGTTAACTAAAAATTTAGTTTAATTTGAATCAAATGCAATGATTGCATTTACTACTATAAATACCGAGGTAAGGTGATGAAAACAAAAAAAAAAAGAGAGAGAGAGAAAGAGATGAAGAAGAGAAAGTGAAACAAGAGAACCAGTAGAGCAAAAGAGGGCATAATTAACAAACAAGAGAAGAGTCTAAGTGTGAGGGTATAAAAGAAAAAGGAAATGTGCATTTATCTCTTACGATATCTGAAGTGAGGTAAAGCTGTCAAAATGGGTTGGAATCCACGAGCCAACCCGGCTCACCACGGGTTCGGCCCGGGTTGAGTTAAAATTTTTTTACAAATTTCAATACAGGTTGATTTTTGACCCGGCTCATCTAGAACCCAACTCATCCGGGTTGAACCGTGGTGAGCCGGGTTGACTCACCAACCCACAGATAAAAGGGTCACACAAGTGTTTTTTATTAAGTTGAATTTTACATTTGGGTCATGTTAGGTTTTTTTTTAGCCAACACAAATAATTTGTAATTTTTTATTTTGATTTGTATTTGGATTGTATTAAAGTTTATTTAGATTTTAATTAGAATTATAAATTAGTTTTGACTGAAAAAAAATAAAAAAATTGTATTATTTTAATTAAGTGAACACGTGAGCCGACCCGTTTAACTTGTCAACCCGTGGTGCGCTGAGCTAGGTTCAAATTTTTTTGGCTCGCTAAAAAGTGAGTCGGGTTGGGTTGGCTCACTAAATCATCAACTCGTGGTGGGTTGAGCCGAGTCGGACCGGGTTACCCGTTTTGACAACCCTAAAGTGAGGGAAGAGGACATTTATCATTTTACCTCTTTATTTTTTTTTATTCATTATTTATCCATAATTATTTTATTTATATATTTATAATTAGTGAGGTGTCCTTAACATCATTCTAATTTATATCTACTTCCCAATTTTATTTATTTATATTTATCTTCAGTTACACACAGGTCCTATTTATTTATTTATACAATTACATGATTTACTATCAAAACTTTATTATTTATGACAAATAGATATAATAGTTATAATTATTGTAAAAGGGTATAGTTGATGATAAATAAATATTTGATTATTGTAGTTGGAGATATAGTCTAGGAGATTTAAAAGAGTAAGTATTACTCAAGATTAGATGTTTTTTAGTACTCTATTGGTCATAGTGGTACTCATTTATCACGACTACTCTACTCATTACAAAAATTAATTCAAGTCTTTATAAAGTATAATAAAAAAAATCAAGTTCATGGATTTGAAAGAGTTTTTCTTTGATTTTATTATATTCAGATATGTTGTATTTTTACGTGATATTTGTATCATATCCCTATTTTATGATTGTGTATGAGAAACAAAATTTTATAATCGCATTATAGATGGTTGCTCCTATTATGCATGATTCCCTTCTTTATCGATATCGTAGCAATCTTCCTAGGAAATGCATGACAAACGAATGCAGTAAACAATTCAGTAACATTTCAAGGAAAGGAAAATTCTACCATCACCCTCCTAACTGCTCCAAATGCACCTGTTATCCTTAAAGGATAAATTGGAGTCACTTTTTATCTACTCCAATAGTTCAAGTGAATTCTATCCATAACTTTTTTTTTCTCAAACTGCTTGAAGACTAGTATATAAGGAAAACAATGTAACTAAATAATACTCCTTCTCTTTCTAATGTAGGAAATATAATGATGTAAAATATAATATACATACAATATTGTAAAATAAGTTAATTATAAGTTATACCGTGTGACGTGGAAGAAATATATGTAATTTTTAATACGTCAATATTTGATCAAAAAAAGGTAAAATAATTTAATTTTAAGGATGTCACATCAACATAGCATATGCCTTAGTGGAATGTCGTTTGTCATATTAGACAAAATTTAATGATGTTGGAAGGGAGTAAATCCGAATTTGGATTCTTTTTGAATTTTTCTGTATTGTTTATATGTTGTACTTTCAAAATCTATTTATGACACTAATTTTAATGTTTTAAATTATAGGGTTAAATATGTTTTTGGTCCCTCAAGTTTCAGTAATTTTTGGAATTAGTCCCTCATCAAAACTTTATACCAATTTAGTCCTTCATCTTTCAAAATGCATGAATTTGGTCCTTTTAACCAAATTTTGTTAAGTTTATCTGACGTTTCAAGCACATTTCATAATAGTATTTGAGTTAACATTGAAGCAAAAATGTGTCAAATAATGTAAATAATTTAAATACTATCATGAAATGCGTTTGAAACGTCAGATAAACTTAACAAAATTTGGTTTAAAGGACTAAATTCACGCATTTTAAAAGATGAATGACTAAATTTGTCAAAAGTTTTGATGAGGGACTAATTCCAAATTTCGCTGAAACTTGAGGGACAAAAACATATTTAACCCTAAATTATATCGAATAGATTCAAAATCAAACTTTGGAATCAATTCCCATTTTACATTGAGGTAGAAGAAAAAAAAACATATTTATAAAGGCATATGCCAAAAACAACCAAACATCGTATTCCAGTGAAAGCCACTACACAAAATTAAATAATTATACGTTTATACTTTAAATTTATACACTTGATACCAGTATATTACTTCACCTTTACTGCTTGAAGAAAATGGATCATAATAAATTTCAATATTCGTAATGTTTTTTATGATATCTTCTCAGTTCATATTTAAATGTTAAAACTCAAATTTGTTTATGTGCATATTTAGATAAATATTTATTATAAATATAAAAATATATAAGTTTAAGGAATCCGAAATGTAGCACTTAATCTAGATATTTAGATAATTAACTTTGTATTAACCTTTCAAATGAATTCAAGTTAGTAAGTTTAAGCCCATAGGTGGTGCTTGTATATGGGTGAAGATGGTAGTGCTTAAATTGAGGCTAATAATAAATGAGCATGTTGTGGATCCATAATGGAGTAGGATAGGGTCAGAGTGTGGTTCAAATTGGTGATTGAGATATTTAATAATGTGTCCCTCCTTTAATTGTGGATCAAATGAGAGGTAGATTCAATGTTTGGTTAATACTCTCCAATATATGTGGTGTGACAAATCATTCATTCTTGTGAATATTGTCTCAATTTGTTTTGATTTTGATAAAAAAAAAATTAATTAGTATGAATATGAGTATTGATAATGCTTTATATGGGATAGATACATATGTATCTCTTCGATTTCATTACACACCCTTAGGTAATATATAAAACTCTTATCAATTCTTTTTGTCTTTTGTTTTTTAACTTAATTTTAGAACAAATTTTAACATTTTGACTATTTTAACATTTAGTACTTGTTATTCTTAAAGTTTATACTATTATAATTTAATAATTGACATCAAATAAAAGAAAATGTATATTTTCATTACTTTGCTAATGTCATATTGCTTTGTATAATTTTTATTTTTGTAAAAATTTATTTAATTAATATTTTATAATTGTAAAAGACAAATGTAGGTATCAATATATCCATTCTGAATGGGTACGAGACCAAAATTTATACCAATTATAAATAAAAATAAATTTTTAATTAAAAAATAAGAATAAAAATAAAATAATCAAACATGCAACTATTCCTGCAACTATTCCGTCTTCTTCATTTCATTCATAATTATGAACTTTTAAATTTGAAGTTAAATGAGATAATTCCTAGTTTATGTAAATTTATGTTTAAATATTTGTATGTGATTTCATAATTTTCTAACTTATACTATGTTATTTAAAGGAGACAATATATTTACTGTACATGAAATCATCAATATTTAAAATTTTAACTTTTGATTGTTAATTATAATGAATTAATTTAACATAAAACATTACTTTATAATTAATTTTATTAAAAAATTAACTAAACAATTAAATATTTAAAAAATATTTATAAATTAAGTATATTTTTTATATATATGTTAAAATAAAATAAAAAACATAAGTAAAAAAAATTGATGATTAAAAATTTTATTTTGTCCAGTCATGATTGTCCATCCTCCTCTAATTTTAAAATATGACATTTGACCCTTTTTTTTTCATTTCTAATAGAACTAAAGATTTATTAAAAAATATAAAAAATGTGAAAATAAAATATAAAAGAGAGAACGAAAAATATACATAGTTACCAAAAATAATTTACTATTAATTATCACATATGACTGGAATCAAGACTAGTAAAAACACATAAGTCATACTAGCAATATGTCCACACTTTTTATATGATAGAAAATAAAAGTATAACTAAATAATTAATATAACTATTATTATAATAAAAATAATTGTCCAAACATAAAAATAAAAGTGCAGTGAAATATGTAAAATGATTATTATGAATAATTTCTTATAGATTATATAATCTAAAAATTTAATAACATACAGATAAAAAAAAAGGGTAAAAGGGATATAAGTGAGTAAAAAATACTATAAAAATAATTTCTGTTATTAATATTTATAGACTACATATTAAAGATAAATAACTAGTAATTTGATTGGCGGGTTATCGTTGTATATCTAACATTCCAGTATTATAAAAAAGTAGAAAATATAAGATTATTTTTTTTCTTTTATTTGTTTTTCATTTCATTTTCTCCGGATAGGTTGTCAACACCACAGGCTTTAGATATTTTCTTCTGAGGTGATGTCATTCTTTGACTATATAACTCAATTTTTTTTCTACTAAAATGGTGGTGGTGGTCATGTTTGTGTGTTTGATACGTGGAAACCTCAATCTCGTTACCTTTTCTAACATTGTGAAATAATTAACAGTTATGTTTTGTTATAAAGTTAATTGCAGCTCTTTTGTGTGTGTATTAATTATTCTTGGATGGGTGATTTCTATCTAATTTTCTACTGTCGTTCTATCTTATGCTTTTGTTGTTTGGTAAAGGGAAAAACAAAGGGGACTTTCATTTTCATCTTACACTTTTTCTTATGCCAAAGAGATAAACACTTTAAAAGGCTACTTTCTTCATCTGCATTCTTAAACAGACCAAATGGATATTTGACAAAAGGACATGGATAGTGGTTGTGTTCATTTAGTGAAACACCTATTTAATGATTCTAAATGGTTTTGAGGATGCGATGTTGAAAGCTCATTGTCTATATGAAAACCGAACTTGATACAAACTATGAAAGAATAGGATGAACAACCACTTAGTTCTGCCACAAGATAACAGAGTCAATAAAAAAGAAAGACCATAACAAAAGAATCAAGTTAAAGAAAGTTATATTAAAAAGGATGAAAAAGAGAGAAAAGAGATAAACAATAGTTAAGACATGTTTGGACTAGTTCTAAATTTACAGTTTTTCGCTTTCAAATATATATGAAAAAAAAAGGGTACTTTTAGGCTGATTTTGACGGAACCAACATTTAACTAATTAATTGAGCTAGTTAATTTCAATACATTAAGCGTTTAACCGTTCACTATCTTCATACATTATTTCATTTTGCAAGAAGTGATAAACAATAGATAATACATGTTTGGACTAGTTCAAAATTTACAGTTTTTTTGAGTTAAATATATTTTTGTTCTTTAACTTTTTAGTAAAAATTATTAGTATTAGTTCAATTCAGTTTTTTAATTTAAAAAATATATGGATTTAGTTATTTTTATTAAATTTTGTTAGTTTATTTGAAATTTCAAATGTGTTTATAACATGGATTGACATTTAATATGTTTCTACTTCAATGTTAGTTGATAAGCACATTTGAAATGTCAAATAAATTTAACAAATTTATATAAGAAAACTAAATCTACACACTTTTAAATAGAAAATTAAATTATTCTAAAGTTTCAATAACAAACTTATTTCAATTTTTATTTATAAAAGCCTAAAAACATATTTAATTCTAATTTTTTACTTTCAAATTTTTATTCAAACTTTTATTTATAGAAAAATACTCTTTAAACTAATTTTGACGGAACCAATACTTAACTAATTAATTTCAATACAATAAGCGTTTACCCGTCCACTATCTTCATACATTATTCATTTTGCAGGAAGTGATTAGAGCGCTCTCTCAAATTAAGGTTAGATTGCAATTAAGAAGAATAATGATTATTTTGAAGGTAAACCGACAATCACTTTTATCACCCTTTAAGCTAAGAATACGTTTGATTATAACTAAAATATCATTCATTAATGATGAATTTGCTGGTTGGTTTCGAGAGGCTTCTCTGTAGCATATACATGGATGCTGTGTTGCATTCAATAGAAAGGACTTCTAACGATGGATATCGCTAACAATGCAACAATGCCAAAAAGCCAACAAGCACAAATGAACAATGAGAAATTAGAGTAATCTAATGCAAAATTTGGTCTGCTTCCATCGTTTACTTTAATTGCTTCAGTTACGATAATCACAAAGCAGAAACACAAGCGCAAAAAACAGGAAAGGGCATCATTATCGATATGGAGTGACACGGAAAATTTACTAGTAGTAACATCGCTACAACTTTCAAAGACTTGAACTCCAATATATAACAAATTGAGATGTTCTTTTTGAAGGCTATGCTTCCAAAAATATTAAGCACCATCTCAATGTTGTTCAAGTCAGTGTGAATAGATACATTAGAGCTGAGAAAATCATGAGTAAAAATGCATGGCATAACAACAAAGCCTTCTTTCCATGGCAAACACGCCAGTGATACAAACCCTGCCATCAAACTACTACACTTGTTACTGGTGTGTGCTCATTGTTGGTCCTGGTGCTATGGCAAACTGCAGACCCCTACGTTGTTCAGATTGTAGAACAAAAGCAACTTGGGTTGCTGCTAGTGCTGCAGCCTCCTGTTTCACCATAACATGAAAACAATGAGACTTTCCGATACAGTTTCTAAGCAACATGACCAAGAAATATGAGCAAAATGGAAGCCCAAAAGCATGAGTCAGAATTGGGACTGAAACTTACCTGTCTTTGTCGCCTGCGTTGCAAAATACTGATTGCCCAGGCCATGATATAGCAAGGTAAAAGAAAACCGGCAGCTCGAAGCAAGAAAAGCTGCAGAAAATGGTCGTTTAATAAGTTAGCGAGGACAACATATTTAATGAAATACAATTACTTTATGAACCACTTATCCAAAATGAACTAATGATACTCACAGAGAAAAAAGTAGATGGATCATCTTCAGCATCAGCATCCGTGACAGAAAGTGCATGCCTCAAAAGTAAAAGGGCCATTAACTGAATCAAATAGAATGGATTGGATTAAAAGTATGTCCAAGTATTAGCATACTGTTGGCATAGTCAATTATGAATATCAAAGATCATAGCAAAGCAGTTGTAATTGATTTCCTTAATCTTCAAAACAGATATACCAAAAGTTTATACTACTTGCATAGTCAATGTGCATCAAGAACCCAAAGATCATAGCAAGTACAACGGATTTCCTTAAAATTCCAAACAAATATGCCTAAAGGATGATGATACTTCTTGGGCTCGATTATCAACTGTCATGTGTCAAACAACATGGCCTCCAGAAGATGTATTTCGGGTGGACATATATATGACTTCACAAATAATTCGTTAAAAAGGATTTCAAGATTGTGTCTTACAATCAGAGCAACTGAACGACAAAATGCAGCTCCATTGGCGTTTGAAGCGGCATATCCATCATATTCAGCTTCCAAGAATTGACGTTCTGCCTCGGCAATTGCCAAGAGTCGGGGGTCACGCAAATCCAATGGCATGCCAGAGATTGTCCAGCCTCCACTGCAAAAATCATCATAATTCACAAGTGAGAAAAGATTTTGGAACACAGATTGTTGTTCATACACACAAAACTAACAAACATAGAGACTTCTAAAAGAGAAACATTAAGCTTACCCTATATCAATGGTAGTTTCTTCGGGTTGAAGACGAGGTGGTGGGGCAGTATAACCAGGTTCATACGACTGAGAATTACACGAACAACACATACACACACAGAGCATTTGGTTAAATCCAGAGAGAACATAGCACAAAACTATTCTTCATTAAAGATTGCAAGTTAAAATAACGCATGACCATTACCATTATGTAACAACCATAATAAATAAAAAAAACTACACAAAATTCCCCTAGATGAGAAAATCACATGTGAAAGAAACATACCTTGTGACAAATCTCACAAATTATATCACCTTTCTCATTACACCAATGCTGGACGCACTTTCTGTGAGCATACTGCGGAAAAAAAGAAATCCAACGGTTATCAAATCATCGGGAGAAAGACAGAAACGAAATCATATATAACATAAAAGAAACCAATGATGCCACACAAACAACATTGTTCCCCATTATTCTTCGCATGCACAGAACCAATAACTTGCAAACAGATTCACAATACATATTGCCACCAAGAAAATTGCTCCGATCTCTCAATAAGAAAAAAACCCAATTGGATCATCATAGCTTCATAATCATAAAAAGACGTGAATTAAAAATTTTGAACTATTAATCGGAATGTGTGTGCATACCTTAAGACTACCGCTGCAGGAGCAAGGAGTTTCTAAATTGTTGATGCTATCCTCCTCTTGGCAAATGCGACACTCCGCCAAGGGCAGCAGCAGCGCGTTCTCGTCGACGCTGTCGTCCTCGGCCGCCGAAGCGGAGCCGGAGGGGCCCGCCGCAGCTTCCTCCACGGGGGTTGAGGGCTCGGGAGCGGGCTGGACCGGGTGCTGGGCCAGCGGCTCCACCACTGGCAAGGGCCGCACCAGGCGGTCCACGAACAGCACCAGATGATCGCTCATTGATCTTTTTTTTTATTTTTTATTCAAAATAAAAAGAAAAATCAAAACCAAAAAAAAAAGGGAGAGAAAGGGGAAGCGGAACGGGTTTGAGAAAAACCCCGGGATCGCGAAGTGAATCGGCGGATCCCGAGTAAATGAGGGTATCTGAGACTCGCCGGAGAAAAAGGAGAATTTGTAAGAAGGAGAGAGAGAGGGTTGAGCGAGAAAGAGGGAAGAGAGAGAGAGTGTGTGCGTGTGTTAAATGGCGTTGGGCGAATATACAGGGAAGGGGTCGTTGCTCATGCTCTTGTCATTTTTTTAATATTCCCAAGTTTGGAACATAGAAAAAGACATTATGGTCTTTTTAGTCCTTGGCGTCTTCTCTTGCCGCGTAAACCACCCGTTCTCCCTGGGTCGGGTTCCGGACCCACCACACGGGTCATCTCAGGACATATTCAATCTTCTCTTTAAAAAAATGTGAATTATTATAATTATAATTTAATATATTTAATTTAATTTTATCCTATGAATAAATTATTTTTTTTAAAGTTTATTGAAAAACTGATTCTGGTCCTACTTTTATGTTTAGTTGAAGACAGCTAAACAAACATTTTTTTTCTTTCCGTTGTCTGTTTATTGGATTCGGCATTTTGTTTTTGGAAATTTTGTTTTGTGATTTTTTTCCTCTTGGTTTAGAATTATTCGTTGATAGACACTGTGAATAGCCCTTACCAGGTCGGATAATTTTGTTGTCTTCAACAAATCTTTCTTTTAAAAATTAGCACAACCCTATTTAGTCGTTTTTTGACATAATAAATTGCAAATAAGATTTTAATAATTTTTTAATTTCAAAAAACTTCAATTAATTATTAATATTAATATTTAAATTATGCAAGCATTAGAAAAATAATTAATATTAATATTTAAATTACAAAATTTTATTTTAATTCAGCACTTACAATAACTTTTGTTCTTCAATTTGCTAAAACAATTTAACATACTCCAACATTTTTCTTTCACTAACTCTTTTATACCTTCCTCGTTTTCTATACGGGTCAAAGCGTAATCATGTTCTTCTCTAACCTTCTTCTCTTATAAAAAGTGTCGGGAAAAACACTCAAATATGAAATTATCATAACATATTAATAATGTAATAAATTATAATTAGTAAATAATACATAATAGAAATTGTTAACTTATTTATAATATTTTAATTACTTTTTATGTGATTTTAGATTAATTCAACATAAGTCTAAAAACTTAATTAACGCTTTATTAAGCGAGTAGGTGTATAATGTCATCTATGTCATTAACTATAGGCTTGTTAAAAAAATTCATATCTTTAATAAAAGTTTCTTTAATTATACACTAATCCCATATTCAAGGAGTAACTAGTGCCAAAAATCCTCATGTGCATCATGTTACATATCTATGAAAGAAAATTATATGTCATTTTCCGGTATCTTTTCACTTATACCAATATATTAACTTTGTAGGTTTAAAGGATAACTAATGATAAAGAGTCTCAAAGATATGCAAAAGATACTACAATTTCTAGTTTATTGTGTGAGAGGACTCGAGACTTAAGCAATTTGTAGTGGTCATAATACTATAAAACAACAACACTTCTCATTCTACAACCATAAGATCACTATACAAAAAAAAATATTTAATGGGGTTATTTTGCAAAGGTTATACAAAACCTCCAAAAAAAATAACATGATTCAAGATGGTCATGTGAATCATCTAAAGTGATAATAATAGTGGAGGTTTTAATTTTTTTTAAAGAGGTTTATAACCTATACAAATTATAATATATTTTTTTTCATCTTTACGTTTTTTCTTCCTTCATTTTTTTCGGTCGTTCCCTCTTATTCTTTTCTAAACCTTCATTCCCTCACTTTTTCACTTGTTCCCTATTTTTTTTAGCGGTTCTTCGTTCGATATTACTGCTTCTTTATCTTTTCTCACTATTTCTCTTCTCTATATATGCACTTATTTATCTCTTTTTTATCTCTCAAGCCTTTTTTGTGGGTTTCTCTCACATTTTATTTACTAGGTCGCAAAACCACTAGCTTTAACTCGTCAACGATTGGAGAAGACCAGTAGTTGTAGCTCGCAAAACCATTGGTGTTAACTCGTAAAACCACTAGCTGCAAGTACATGCCATTTTTATTCTTAACTTTTTGAGTTGAGGGTGGATTCCTATGGATTTTTGAATGGGTTTTCGAAACTAGTTTTTTAGTTTTTGATTCAAAACTCTTCCCCCAAACACCTCTTTTAGGTTTTGCGTTGCACATTTTAAAGGCTCTACCTTTCACTACCGTTCTCAAATTTGCGGCACCATAAAACCCTAATCGAAAATGAGGTTGATTTTGATGAAGTGACACAAGAGGTCGTTCTTATTCCTCAAGTAGGGTTGACAATCTCCTCTTCTCCTACACCAATGACCAAAACCCTATTGTCTGGTTCGCCGACAATGGTGAACGCCTTGACAGTTATCACCACAATTAGAACATTGTTTGGTGTTGCAATGACCAAAACCCTAATGTCTGGTTCGCCGACAACGGTGAATGCCTTGACACTTATCGCCATAACTACGACATTGTTTGGTGTTGTGATTTGTCAAGCAAGTTCCCTATTAATTTCACTTCTATTTCATATTTTCAAAATTGTTTCTCACACTTAAGTTTTCATAAGGATTCATACCATCTGTAGCAAGTCCAAGTCTTAAGTTTCTTGGTTCTGCACCAAATTCTGGAAATATTTCATCAATCTTCTTCTATTATGGAGAATCAGCTAGGTGTCGAAGAAGACTATCACACTTTTTTTCATCAATGTGCCATTTCATGTTTTTTCGCATCTTCTTTAATGGAAAACAATCATTTGAACCTAGGTATTATAGGCAAGTTCCATACCACCTTAGCAGGTGGACCATCTTTGTCTTCATCACCATTATTTTCATCAATTTTCTTTTTAACCGCAATAAATCACATGTTAGACACGCCTTCAGTGAAGCAAACTTGTCTATGTACAATACACAATAATTAAGGCATGCATGTATCTTTTGGTATTCCAAACTCATTGGACATAGAATTTTCGTTGCCTTGTAATTACAAATAGGTAACACGTTATTTTTTGGAAGCATCTCCTTTTACAACTCCAACAATTATGTGAAACTTTTATCGGTCCATCCATCCCTTGCTTTTAAATTAAACAATTTCAAAATTGTTGATAGTCGTATAAAGTTAGCGCATCCTAGGTACAACTCTTCCTCTGAATCAGACTTAAGAGGATCATATAAATGAACTCTTCCAATATTTTCTTTACCAACATTATGTACCATGTCCTCTAAATGATCACTCATCCATTTGTCTACATAATCTATTCCTCGTGACATCGTAAACTTGTGTAATACTTCTCCATGCCAAGTCCAACAAATTGTATAACTCCTCACTATATCGAAGATGAATAGATGATCACACATTGTGCCCAAGTCTTGACGTATTTGATTAAGACAACAAACACAGGGACACAAATATGTCTCATTAACAAAAATTGTGTGGTCCTTAGCATATTCCAAAAACTCATAAACCCTTTTTTCATACTCTTTGTTGATGTTATGCTTAGTCATTCAGCTTCAATCCATACTATGTTCGTAAAAAACTCCACCAATTTTCAAACTTTTAACTCTCACAAGGTAAGACCCTACCCATTCAAAAAAAAATATTTTTCATAATTTGCTAACACGTATACGAAGAAGTCAAACATCATAATTTTGACAAAATTTCAACAACATTACACACTAGTCTCCAAAGTACACAAAATGAAAGTGATCATTTATGATCACAATCAAGTAGCATCTGGAGAACAACACCAAATGGTCTCAATCAAAATTTAATCAAATTTGTGAATAAACCTCAATGTACAAGTTATAGCGAATCATGAGCTTAAATCTTATTATTCATATTATAATACATATAGAAAAAAGAGTAAGTCTTGTATAACTTCTTGATCAAATGAGTATTAGTAATCACTTTCACTGTACAGACAATTCTATCTTGTTCCTTTGTGAGAAAGATTATGGAAAGATGATTGATGTTGCAACATGAACGCTTCAAATGAGTTTTGCTTTTGGAGTTGGACTCTCTTGCAGTTAGAGTTGGTTTATACTTTGGAGTTGGATGAATGATAAGATGATAAGATTTGCCCCTTAAATGTTTATTTTTTCAACATTATGTATTTTTTTTTAATATTTTTTCAACATTATGTATTTTTTTTTAATATTTACATTGTAATTGTCAATGTATTTTATCTTAAATCATTAATAAAATTAATTTTAGTTAATTTTTGTGTACTTTACAAATTTATATATTTTATTTATTTCTTATTATAAAAAATATATTTCATTATATTAAGAAATTATAAATGCAGATGGATAATTATATATAAAGGAGGTTTCAAACCTGCACAAAATAATAGTCACTAATAAATGTTAAAACCCTCCACACAAAAATCTCCACAATATAGAGGTTGTTATAAACCTTTGTAAAAAGGTTGTGACGAACCTAACTATGGAGGCTTAGAAAACCCTCCACAAATTAATTTGTAGAGGGTAAAAACCCACACAAGTTGAAATAAAAACCTCTGCATAAAAGCCTTTTTTGTAGTGGATCAAAGAAATATAATGAGTTAAAGATGTTGTGACAATTTATATCCCTTGATTTTTATTTATAAATATCTTTATGGGTCATTCTTATGAGAATACTTATTCATAACTTACAATTTGAAAAGTTGTTTAGCATAACATTTTATCTCATGTTAATATATTTAATTTTTCTGACCCTGTGATGTCTTCAAATGGATTATCTTTTAAGGAAGATCATGAGTTAGAAGGGGTAAATGTGAAGGATGGTTCCTTAGCAATGATGGGGGATGACAAAAAAAAATTAAACTCACTGATAGAGATGACAAATAAACTTGTTCTCGTGGTTATTGCCTAAACTTGTCCTTGTTTTGATGGGGAATCCCCGCATTGACTGGGTATGGGTATGGGTATGGGGAATCCCCGACTTTTTCAATTGGGTATGGGGATGGGTATGGGGATGTACATATCCCAGCCATAATATCCGTCCCCACCATATTTCCGTCTCCGGTGTGTATGTGTATATATATATATATATATATATATATATATATATATATATATATATATATATATACTTTCCATTTTTTATTTCTTCTAATTATTTGGTTTGTCATGAAACTCATTATCATAACATTTATGTAATTATGTTAAAATGATGTATGTTAATTAAAAAAAAAATTATGTCTCATATTTGAATATTTCTATTATTTTTTTAATATTTTTATGGATTGTATATTTTCCTTTCACATGAGAATGTTTAATACCCCGAATTAAGTATTTAATAGTATAAACCTTTCATATACTAGGTAATATAAAAAAAATATTTACTTATTATTATTAATTTTTGTTTCATTTGAAGAACTTTTTTGTTTCGCTAAAACAATTTTTGTTATTTTTTAACCATTGAGTATGTATGTTGGTATTTGAAAAGTTTTCTTAGATCTCTAAGGTATTTTTCATCTTATAATACCCTTAATTATATATTTATTTTCTTTTGTACGATTTTTTTCAATAGTCTCTCAAGTTGTTTATAAGACTCACATTTGTTAGTTTTTTAATATTTTTATTTGTTGTTTATTTTCATCATGTAAAATACTATTTCGATATATTTTATCTAATTTATTTTTTATTTTCTAACTCATTATCAATCATACTATAATTTTTTCACTATAATTGTATAAATAACTTTTATTTACTACAATATAAAAATTTAATATAATTGCCATGAATATTTTTTTATCATCGAAGTTCAAAAGATACAAAATCTATGTTAAAATTTTATTATTATGTTTATTATTTGTTCTTTGAGTCATTTGATCAAGTGGTGTATTATAACTTTTATTAGTGTATAAAAAAGAGATTTATTAGAATTTAAAAAATTGAAATAAACAAACATTTAAAATATATTTTAATTTGAATATTTGTTTTCCTTTTATATTTTTTTAAAAATATTTTTAAATTTTATCAACTAGGTTTCATTAATGTTTGTAAATTTAATAAATGTTTTGGTTCTCATTAAATTTTATTTGGTATTCTAATCTAAAATCTAAACAATTATAATTTATTTCAAAGTATTTTACATCGAAGAACCAACCATCCTCATAATATTGAATATTTGATGATATTATGTTTCTTTTACTGTAATTTTTTATTATTTTATAAAAATGAATTAAAATTAATATTGAAGTAGTAGGAAAATTGATATGGGTATGAGTACGAGATTATACATGTTATCCGGTGGGGCATGGGGATGAGACAAAAGTTTGATACTTGTTGGATTTGGGTATGAGAATGAATTTTTCTACGGAAATGGGTATGGGATAGCGAAACTCGTCCCTGCCCTGCCCCGCCTCGTTGCCATCCCTACTCACTAATATCTTTGAGGAAATTTCGTATTAAACACTATATAAATATCTTTAATGAGTATAAGCGGATAATATATGTGTTATTCTAGTTAGGATCATGTTAATTATACAAAAAAAGATCATACTTATTAACAACTTCAATTTTCACAAATTAAGAGCAAATTGTATCAATTTGTACAAATCAAAACCAACTGAGATTAAAAAAATTAGAGAACCAACTTGACATTTTTGATAAAAACAAAAACCAAATAAGTAAGTAAACAATAATATTGTTAATATTATTAATAGTAATAATAATAAATAATAATATAAATAGTATTAATAATAATTAATAATAATAATTAATAATAATAATAATTAATAATAATAATAACTAATATTATGAACATCTGTTTTAAAAATTCATTTTAACTAATCTAAAAATTATTTTATATTAATTTTAACAATAAGGACAATTTTGTAAGCCTCCTCTTTTATCTTTTAATTTTTTTTTAATATACTAAATCATTCAAATCATTCACAAACTTTTACAAATTTCACTTTCAAATCCACTCATCCCCAAATCCCTTAAAATAAACCACACAAACTTCACATTTAAAACTATCTAAATTCATTTACTCACCCTTCCTTAAATCTATCACTTCAAAAGAACATACCCTAATTATTGGATCACAAGTATCTGGTTGTCTTGAAGAAAAAAAAACCAATCCTAAAGATATCTCCAAATATATCAATCATGGTAAAATAGGTTACTTAAAAGGAGAGGGAGAGGTTTAAGATTTAAAATTTAAGGTTTTGAGTTTAAGATTTAAAATGTAGATAGAAATTTATTATGCGTGTGAATTTCGTTTGTGAAGATATTGAACTTTCCCTAAGTGCCACCAAAAAAGAGGTTGTGTTCTCTTCAATTTTTCCACGGAGTTGGAGACTTGTGAACTTGGGAAAGGGGGTCTTTGACTAAGAGAAGAAGATCAGATCGATAAAGAACTGACCCATTCCTCACGATAATAATTGAATTAGTTATAATAAAAATTACTTTAATGACAAAACACGTTTTCTTTCTAATAGTAACAAAAGTAATTTCACATAAATTATATTATTAATTGAAAATAAATTACGGAACATATAAATCACTTATTAATAACTATTGTATTAATTACCAATACTTTTAGAAATAATCTTAGTAAACTACTGTTAAGAAATATGCAATAATAGAATGAAATGAGCAAGTTTGTAAAAGTTAAAATATAACATATTGTGATTGAATAATTCTTTTCACTTATGTTTTTTGTATTGACTTTTTTTTACACTTCTTGATTAACTCGTATCATTTATATGAACTAGTATTTCTTTAGTTGGTTTAATTGGTAAGATGGTATTCAAATGAAAAATATGAGTAACATTTTCAATAATACTAATATTTTTTATTAAAAATGACGTTACAACATATTATATTTTTTTTAATTGTTAACTAATGTTTTATTATTCATGACTTTTATCACTAAATTTTGATATAAATATCAAATACTTAATTTTGTAAATAATTTTTAATAACAAATATCAATATAACACTAATAATAAATTTCGTGAGAGACAATATTTCTCTATTTTGAAAAAAAAAATTGAGACTAAATTGAATCAAAAGGACAATGTGGGGACTAAATTGAAACAAATAGACATATGTGGGACTAAATTGAAATCAAGATGGTAGTGACACTAACATGTGTCAGTATGTTGCTACATGCCACTGACAGTGTCATGTGTCACAATAAGGACCTAATACGTGGAAAAAAATTCAAAAAAAATAAAAAATTAAAGGTTTAATCACACGAAAGGTCCTCGTTTTCATTACAAAATCTCAATTGGGTCCTCAACTTCAAGTTATCTCAATTAGGTCCTATTTTTTGAAAATTTGTTTCAATTTGGTCCTTTTCGTTAGGGCATCACTGACAAAGTTAAGTGTGTGTCACGTGTCAGCTCATTATTTTTCTGATTTTTTTTTAATTTCTTTAAATTTTTATTTTTATTTTTAATTTTTACTTTTTTTCTTGGAAAAACAGCTCACACGTGTCAAATTAGGGTTTTGTCATGTGTTAGCTTGTAATTTTTTAAATTTCTTTTAAATTTTTTAATTTTAAATTAAAAAAAAATTGTCACGTGTCAAAATATGATTCTGCCACGTGTCAGTTATTTATGTGAAAAATCTCGATTTGGTCCCTATATTTGTTATTTTGTCTCAATTTAGTCCTGATCTCTTTCTAAATTGAAGTAATTTCATCCCTTTCAAAGAGACCAAATTTAACTATTATATCAATATTATAATGATATTTTTATTATAAGAGATATTTTTAACCAAATTAATTTTATTTAAATTTAAATTTTGCATTGAACTTTATTTAAAAAAATTATTTTAATAATTTCTAAACAACTTTATAAATTCAAATGTAAGTTGTTTAGAAATTATTAAATAAATTGAAATATCATTTGGTTAAAAATTTAAATAAAATTAAGACAAAATATCATTATAATATTCATATAAAAGTTAAATTTGGTCTATATTTGGAAGAGATGAAATTAGTTTAGTTTGAAAGAGATTAGGACTAAATTGAAACAAAATAACAAATACAAGGACCAAATCGAGATTTTTCACATAAATAATTGACACATGGCAAAATCATATTTTGACACGTGGCAGTTTTTTTTTTAAATTTAAAATCTAAAAAAATAAAAAAATCACAAGCTAACACGTGGCAAAATCCTAATTTGACATGTGTCAGCTATTTTTTCAAGAAAAAGAAAGTAAACAAAAATTAAAAGAAAAATAAAAAAATAAAAAACAAATCAAAAAAATCACGAGTTGACACGTGGCACACACTTAACATCGTCAATGATGCCCTAACGGAAAAGACTAAATTGGAATAAATTTTCAAAAAATAGGACTCAATTGAGATTTTGTAACAAAGACGGGGACCTTCCGTGTGATTAAACCAAAATTCAAAAAACGAATTCAAAATATTAAAAAAAACGAAAAAAACCAAAGACTGGCATGTGGCACGCCGTTAATGACATTAATAATTTTTTTCTGAAAGAGACCTAATTGAGGCACTTTTTCAAAAGTTGGGATGCAATTGACACTTTTTTAAATGTTATATGATATGTCGAAAGAAAAATAGCAAAAAAAATAATTATATCTTGAGGCACATAAAGAAACAAACAAAATAATGAAAAATTACAAGAAAGACAACAAGAGAAATGGAGGAAGAAGATAAACAAACTTCTTACTAAGAGGTGTTGGAAATTTCTCAAATATATGATATGTGGAATCATATGAGATATTCACTTAGTCAACTATTTTTATTGATGTAGTCCATTTGTCTATCAATTTTATAATTGTTGTATAAATTTTGATACTATAATTTCATTTAATTGGCAGCAATTTATTATGGCAACTACCCTGTGATGGGTATGGATGGCAAAACAGGCCATCCCGACCTATTTTAGCTCGACTCGATGTTGGCCCATCAAAAATAGGTCGGGTCATGCTAGTCTGCTAGTTGAAAACAGATTGAAATTTAGAACCTAACTCGTAGGAGAACGGACTAGCAGGCTAGCAGGCTGGCCCGCTAGTTTTATTTTTATATTTTACTTTACGGTGCAATTGAGTCCAATAGTTTTAATTTTTCTTTTTTTTTACTTCATGGTCCAGTTGACGAAGGCCAAATTTATGTGGCTTTCTCCCATCTCATTTTTCATTTCTCATTCACAACACTAACTTCACTTATCTTATCTCCTCTCTATAATTAACTCTCATTTCTTCTCATCATCATCTTCTCCCAAACCTTCATCTTTTCCATCTTCAATGCAAAATCCCCTTAGAGTTTCTTCTTCTCCATCCACGCAAGGGGCTTCTCCCTTATTCTTCATCAAATGTTTTCTTCTTCACATATCAAAACGTGAACCATAGCCTTATCCCACCACTTGTTGTTGCTGCTGTAATTTGCCACTACCATTTGCCACTGCCACCATGTCATTTCGTTGCCATCGCACTGCACCACCATTATCGTCAAAGATTTTGTATGTGAATATTAATACTATTAATTAGTAGTGTCGCAACCAGAATCGCGACGGGAAGGCGAACCGAAAAGAAAAACGGGATTAAAAAGAGATTGGGAGTCGCCACCACAGTTATTTTTGGAAAACTATGGAAAACCATAAAATAAAGAAAGTCTGCGAAAAACCAAATTTTGGATCCAAGAGTCGGTTACGCGCAGGGAAGGTGTCAACACCCTACGCGCCCGCCCAAGGGCGGTACCTTTAATTAAAAATGCAAAATTGATGTGGTTTTCAAAATGTTAATTTTTCCCCAAAAGAAATAATAAGAAAAAAAAACTAAAAAGAAACAAAAATGAGTGTCACACAATGCGGGCGACCGGACAGACACAATAAAACAAAAGAGAACATTTTTCGTTTTTTAGATTTTTCTATTTTTTTGTAATTTTATATAATTTAAAACATTTTCATTTTCTCTTTTTTAAGAAAAGAAGAAAAAAAAATAATAACAAAAAATATAAAAGTAAAAAAAAACAATAGTAAGGTGCATGAGTAATGTGGAAGGTGTAGCGAGTAATGCATAAACACATGCCCAAAAATGAGAAACAAATACATAGGGGGCGAGTTATCAGATTTGGGAGGTGCACGCAGTAAATAGGCGGGGTGCGTGAAGTAAATGTGAGAGTGCATGAAGTAAACATGAAACAAGTGTGGCAGGGGTGCGAGGTTAATAAATATCAGGGGTACTCGCAACATAAAATTAAAACAGGGGTGCGAGATAAAGGAAAAATGGGGTGTGCAGAGTAAAAGCTGAAGATGGAGTAAAAATGCAGAAGAGGTGTAAATAGTGAAAACTAGGTGCAGTCAGTAAATGAAGACCAAAAACACAAAGTAATTCAATTTTGCAAACGGAGGAGGTGCAGATATCAAGATGGGAGGTGCACAAAGCAAACAAGGGTCTGGTCCAATTTCTAGTTAAACTAAACCTAATTTAAACTAAAGCTTCTCCTTCACACAACCTCCTTCTACATCCCCGCAAGCCCTAACGGCTCCAGCAGCAGGTGCCACCACCGCGCGTCCGACGACCGACGAGAGACGCCATCGCCGTCGCCGGCGAGAGATGCCATCGTCATCGCCGGTGAGAACCCATCTTTCTGAAACGCTTGCCTTCTCGTTTCTTCTCCCGCGTGCGAGATAGGCTAGGTTCTAGAGTCGTGTCGTCGCACACCACGCCGCTGTCATTGCTTCGGCCTCGCGTTTGTCAACCTAGACAGTCGCGATCTGGACTGTTGTCGCGGCGCCATCGCCGTTTTGCGGAAAGCACTGCCAGAAATCTAGTTGCCGCGAGGTTCCCCTTTTCCCTGCCATTCAAATCTAATCCCAAATCACGTGCCAATTGCTTGTCCTAAGTTCCTTCCTATGTTATCTGTTGCCGGTGTAAATGATTGGGGGAAGATGAGACGTGAATATTTGGTGTTGGAATGGGGTTCTGGTCTGGTGTGAATGGAGATTGTCTGTTATTTTTTTTTGTATTTTGGTTTTTATGCAGGTGCGAGATGAAGATGGTGATGGGTTGTTGGTTTGGTGTTCGCGTTGGGTGCGGCGGGAAGGTGGTAAGGTGGTGATAAGTTTTTTTTTGGTGTATTAATAATGTGAACTGTGTTAGGATGATGGAGCAAAGAATGATGAGGATCTTTAACAAAGAGGATGATAGGGTGGTGGATTCTGGCTAATAAATATCAGACTTACTATGCTCACCTCAAATAATCTCCAATTCATATATTCATCCTCAAATAATCTCCAATTCATATATTCATGAACATTCATATTAAGTCACGATAATAGAAGTTCCAATACATACATTCATTCATGAAAATCATTAACAAGTCACGGTAACAGAAACTAAGAAGGAGTTAAGAACACTTACCGTGAAAATAAAACTTAATGCATTAACAGCTTTGTTTCCATTTTCAATTTTGATTCATTCTCCCCCTCTCTGATCTCTAGTGCCTTCCCCCTCTGTCATAAAAAATCAACTCTCATGAATCTTCCTCTTTTTATTATGTAACTCTTCCCTTTGTTCTGTTCACTTTTCTTTGCACCTTCCAATCTCGAAATTTGGGATAAGGTTGATAGCAGATGTTGCTTCCTGCTCTTTCAGCTATCATGACTATGTTACAGGTCATTCCCAATACGAAAACCATGATAGCACAACAAACATGGGTCTGATAACAGAGAAACCTTACGTTACCTCTAGCTTTCTTGCTTTTTTTTTTCTTTTTTTTATATACATATTTTTTGAAAAAGGAATACAAAAAATAAAAATAAAAAAGGTAATCAAAATATGATTAAAATCAAAATTAAAAAATTAAAAAAATTAAAAAAATTAAAAAAGTTAAAAAAAAATAAAAAAATTAAAAGAGATAAAATAAAATAAAAGAAACAAGATAAAGAAAACAAGATTAAATCAAATAAAACAAGATTAAACTAAATTTAAAATGAGATGAAAATAAAGTAGGAATATATCAATACTCAAATCAATGTTCATTAGTCTTTTATTTTTTTTTTGTTTCCTCCTCTTCCTGATTATTTTTTGTGAAAACAAAATTATTTTTTTTACCCGGACGAAATTGGGTGTTGACAGCTGCCCCTCTTTACTTAGATTTTACTGATACTATGAAGATTTGACTTTTCATAGTATCACAATAAAATATAAGTGAAGATGGAGACACTAATTTCGTTTGGGTTTTGAACAAGAAAGGGGTGACTAAAAACTGATTTAGAGGGATGCGATGACCAATTCTATGAAGAGGGTCAAGATCCTGAAAGTAAATATGGAATCAACCATTCATAAGAAAAAGGTCTTATCTAGAAGGCAAGAAAGAAATCACAGACCATTCCAACGTAGACGGCTTTGATGTGAAGAAAGAAATCAATGACCATTCCATTGGAGAGGGTCTTGATGTGAAGAAAGAAATCAATGACCATTCCATTGGAGAGGGCCTTGATGTGAAGAAAGAAATAAATGACCATTCCATTGGAGAGGGTCTTGCTATAAACATAAGAAAATCAATGACCATTCCATTGGAGAGGGTCTTGATGTAAATATAAGAAAATCAATGACCATTCCATCGGAGAGGGCCTTGAATGTAAGCATAAGAAAAGCAATGACCATTCCATCGGAGAGGGCCTTGATATAAACATAAGTAAATCAATGACCATTCCATCGGAGAGGGCCTTGATGTAAACATAAGAAAATCAATGACCATTCCATCAGAGAGGGCCTTGATGTAAACATAAGAAAATTAATGACCATTCCATCGGAGAGGGTCTTGATGTAAACATAAGAAAATCAATGACCATTCCATCCGAGAGGGCCTTGATGTAAACATAAGAAAATCAATGACCATTCCATCGGAGAGGGCCTTGATGTAAACATAAGAAAATCAATGACCATTCCATCGGAGAGGGTCTTGATGTAAACATAAGAAAATCAATGACCATTCCATCGGAGAGGGCCTTGATTTAAACATAAGAAAATCAAT